>Ga0181612_140171_pt1 | contig 17931 bp, 4 predicted proteins | sample HoacroProtozoa21_FD_119630 | JGI IMG/M metagenome (GOLD analysis project Ga0181612, IMG submission 119630) | Hoatzin crop microbial communities from Cojedes, Venezuel. Combined Assembly of Gp0051906, Gp0051904, Gp0051908 | reverse complement strand
TTTTCTCCGTATTTGTATCGTTGTTGTTCCTGTTTTTCCTCTGCTGTACTGTTAAACTGCCCTTATCCCGACCCACCAGTTTCTGCCTCTTTTCTTTCCATTCTCCTCCGCACGCCGGCGGGGGGAGGGGCGGCCGCGTGGCGCTTTTGTTGCCGGCGGCAGCCGAAACCAAAACACACTGTTCTCTTGATCCTAAATCTGGGTGCCTGTACTGTTGATGCTGTTTGGCTGTACCAAATGTGAAGATTGAGAATCCCTAAGTCACAAATGTGCAGATCATTTTCCACTGTATCTTCAGTGCAAGATTATTTGGGGTAATCTTCCTCCGTGAGCCTATGACAGTAATGGTGTTCCTCTGAACATTTTGTCTCTTACAGTCAACAAAATGAAACTTCAACTCAGCAAGTGGAAGGCTGTTTCTGTCCTAATGGAACAATGCTGCATGACTCTGGTGTGGATGTCTGTGTGAAAACCTGTGGTGAGTTTTACTGCTTCAGTTGGATGCATGCTTATTTCCTCTTTGTTGTTTACTTCTCCTGCATGCAACATAGATCTGATGGGATGTAGTACTCATTCAACGTGTAGTAGAGAAGTCTACTCTTGTAAGAGTGGTAATGGCAATTTATATATTTTCACAGGCTGTGTTGGAGTGGATAAGATACCAAGAGAGGTATGCTGCCATATGCTTTTGTATTTCAAGTGGAGGCTGAGGGTGGGGAGAGGAGAGTGGTCTCCACTGGTGCAGTCTTGTTTTGTGGTCTCCCAACTTTTCGTTCCTGTTTTTACTTCTGTTCCTTTTAATTGGTAACTATGCAGTCACTCACTTTATTTTCTTTAATGACAGTTTGGGGAAAAGTTTACAGTAGACTGTCAGGACTGTACTTGCCTGGAAGGTGGAAATGGCATTGTATGTGTGCCTCACGAATGTGCCAAACAAAACAAGACCAGCTGTGATGGAGAAGGCTTCTACGCGGTCAGTGAAGTCAGTTCAGAAGACTCCTGCTGCACCATTGTCACCTGCAGTGAGTTTATACTTTTGTTTCAAGTCTTTCTATACCTTCCACAAATAGAAAGGAAAAGAGAACTGAACTAGTTTAGCACCAGAGACCTGCAGCAGGGAGTCACAGAATAATATCTTTCCTCATGCTTTTTAAAATCAGCTGGTTCAGTGTTAGGGAAAATATATTTTAGTATTGCAATGACTCAGCATAACTGAATTTACAATTATGGGACTCAGCATAACTGAATCTACAGCTCTGGAGTTCAGGACTACACTTTATTCAAGTAAGATGCAGATAGATTATGGGATTCTATGTGGGTTTTCATTTTACGGCAGTTGCCTACAACCTTGGAGAGAGTAACAGTTGTCCACTACTTCTATGCAAAGAAATGTGATACTTTTTTAACACTTGGTAATTACAGAGTAGAAAAAGTTTCATAAAATAGTGCAGTCCCCCAGTCCAGTGCCTGGATTCACTAGGAAAAAATGTGTACTCTTTCTGCAGTTTGTTTCTTTGGAGAGGATCTGGAGTATTTGCTAGCAATGGAAAGTCTATCCTAAATGCTTTGATAGATGCCTATTTCTAGTAGCCATGGTTTAGTGTACTTTTGGGCTTATTCTTTTTTTTTTCAGAATGCAGTACAAGCTTGTGCACAACTAAAGCCCCCAAGTGTACACTAGGATTTGAAGTTCATTCTCATATTCCCAGTGGTCAGTGCTGTCCTGTGTACCAGTGTGGTAAGTCCCTTGGAAATATATTACAATGATTAGCAGTATATCTTATATAATCTAGCATCATGCTTAGTAAGACTATATGCAATAGGCTATTGAAAGCGGTAATAAACACAAGCAGATTCTACAAATGGGTTACTAATAACATTGGTTACTACTGCTGTGGTTATGATGAACAGCTACGAAATCAGATATGGCTCAGGTGGCTCAAGTTTAAATTTCATGGTTGTAACTACATGTAAGAACTGCTACAGAATAAGCTGGAACTGTGGTCTCAGCATAATCTAGCAAAATGTTCCTGTAAGCACCCCCAGCAGAAAATAGCTTTACAAAGTCTGCTTTGGCCTTGGTAATTGAAACAGCGAACTACTTGTAACTGTTCAGTGGGCATTCTTGCCTATGAACTGGATTGTGTATATTGGGCCAAATCTTCCTCCCTTTTTGGACATGCAGTATTTGTTGTTATACTTTATAACATAGTTTTATCTGCTCCCAGAAATGGGGAATAGCCAGTGTGTTTAACTATATGCATTATGGTTCATTGTGGAAGAAATGAATTTGACCAGAATGGGGTGAAGACTTTTTTTTTTTTTTCCCTGCCATGTAACCACCTAACTCCTTGCTTTTTAACAGTTCCCAAGAGGGTTTGTGTACATCAGAATGCTGAGTTCTTGGTAAGTTCCTATTTCAACAGTCTTCTGAAAATGCTTATAAAAAGGAGTTAGTATGCTTTATCAGAAGTGCTATGCAAGGGTTTATCTAGTACAATCAAGATTTTAGACATTTTTAAATTCCTGTCAGGAGTTCATCAATTTCACAAAGCCTAAATCTTTTGTGAAAAGGTTGCTTTGTATGAAAGGGATTGAAGAGTTGTTTGTATGTCAGTATAAGAGGGAGATATGAGTTTAGAGTTAAGTGTGCATGCCTTTTGAAAAGTCATTTCACATTTACTGTCAGCACATTATTGCACTTTTAAGACTCTGCTTTCAAAAATGAAAAGATTTGTAAAGAACTATTCTGAACGGCCTTGGATTCCTAATAAGTTCTGTGTTTTATTGCAGATATTTGTATGACAACTTTCCTTTTATTATCTGAGTTTATCATTGCTATACAGGACTTCAGTAAAGACACATGTTAAATTGCATTCAATATTTAAAATGTTGTCTTCATAAATGGCTAGACAAGTAGCTATCCAGTAGTGTTTATGGTTGTTTCCTTTTCCATTGCTTGATTTACAGATTGTTTGGAAATTGAAAAATGTCTGTCACACATGTCATATCTCATTAATAAATGAACCTTTTTTTCCTTAAAATTTATAGCCTAATTCTTCAGTCTTTGTTGATAAGTGTCAGAATTGTTTCTGCACTAATGAGGTTAACATCAGCACTCAACTGAATACCATCTCGTGTGAACATATTCCATGCAACACATATTGTGAACCAGTAAGTGACAAACAAGAAAAACTCCAAAATACCCATGTACATGAAATCAATGAGTGGTATAAGCAGAGGACAGGAAGAAGAAATCAATAGTCCAACTCCAGTGTCGATACCAGCTGTCCTTGAGCAGTCTATTGCATGAAGCTTGACTGTGTAATTTACAGTATTCAGTTCACATTGGGAGGATTATCTGAGAAATTTCCATAGAGCACTTAATGGAGTGATATTTAATTATTAGGTATATTTATTACAGTGCTTTAATTTATCCCACCTATAGCCTGATTTTATTACTTGTCTTCTGTTGGGTTGGAACACAGAAAGGCACAAATCTAGAGTGCACTTCAAAGCATAATCAATTAACGTGTTAGTATGTTTTCATTTGTTTCTCCAAAAGACATTATCATAGTGCTTTCATTTTAATTCATTTTAATATATAGGGATATGAACATCAACCAGTGAAAGGTGAATGTTGTGGAAGATGTGTGCAGACTAAGTGTGTTCTACATGCAGCAAACAATTCTGGCCTCATCTTGGGAGTAAGTATGCTCTATATCTTATGTCTCTAACAAATTTGTAAAGTTCCCCCTTTTAGGGAGGGAACATCTCCTTGTCAGAGAGAAGGCTTAGTGTACGTTTGCGCATGAAAGGTCAGAGGCTTACCTAAAGCAAAACATATCTACAGATTTTTGGCCTGAAGGAAGGACTTATGAAATCAAGTGTTCTGGCAGGCTCTCCCTGGAATGACAAATCCAATACTGTTGGAAAGGTTTTTCTTGTAATGTCTGGAAGCTTGAGCTTTTCTATATAATTTGATTTCTGTGTAGTGAAAATCACTGGTAAAGCCTGCATATGAAACAGTTTTATTGCCCCTGTAGTGTGAAATTTTAGGATTGTTCTTAATTACCGTATAACAGTTTAGCTTTCCCTCGACAAAATCCATTGTCATGGATGATTTTGTTAATAACTCTAATGTACTCTAAATACTTCAGAGGGATTCTTCTATTCCAAGGGAAATCCCATTTAAAACTGAAGATTCTCTTCATGTATGGCATACTGCAATACATGTAATAATCTGTATGCAAAATGGCTGTTACCCTAAAAATAATTGACTGGGAAACAAGAGGCAAGTCATTGCCAGAGGACAGGAAAATTTCTATCTGAGCTCCCTTCAGCTTCTCTTATTACATTTTTAATTTCTCTTGCAGCCTGGAGAGTTTAAAAATGATCCTTACGACAACTGCACCATTTACAGCTGTGTAAATATCCACAACCATCTTATCTTATCCACATCTAAGATTACCTGCCCAGCTTTCAATGAGGACAGCTGCAAACCTGTAAGTAAATATGGAAAACTTACACTAAGTAAATCTGGAAAGCTTACCCTCTACTCAATGCATAGATTACTTCAGTTTAGATCAGCCACCTAACAGGCAATGAAAGTCAAGACCTTTCACCAAAGTTTCTCTGTCCCAAGGGCAAAAGTTTCTGCTGCATCCATGCACAGACCTATAGAGTGTTTAAAATAAAGTATCTGGGTGGGAGTTCAAGGCTTATAACTGGCAGCTCTCTCAGTAGCCAAAACACTGGTCAGCACTGAGATACAAAGTCCTCGCTGACTGTTTTGTGTAGGGTCATGTTTGAACAAGAACCATGTTGTCTGGAATGTTACAGAAACACAAGCTGTTCAGTCAGTAGGCTGTCATGCATACTCCCCATTCAAATACACAAGTCTCTGACGAGACATTTTTTGGGATGGTTTCTGAGGAAAAATTGCATGACGTTAACTGTAGACTTCCTTCAAATCATTATCTGTATTTCCACAATCCTTTGTAAATTGATAGATTTCAAGTCTGGAAGAGACAATTAGCTTTGTTTATTCCAATCAATGCTACAGTTTCACTGGTTATTTCCAGCTGTTGAGGAATTGCTTTCCTCAGTTACTGGCCTAAAAACCTCTTTAATACAGGGAACGAAAATAATATTATTTTTCCTGTTTCTTTGTTCTTTTAGGGAACTACTACATTCTTACCTAATGGTTGTTGCAAAACCTGTAAGTATGCCAGTGTACCAGAATCAACAATACAGGGAATCAATTTTCTTCTTTAATCAACCCATTTTCCAGCCACAGAGGCTGATATGCTTTATCTAAATAAATACTTTTATATTTGTTTGTTATTCCAAGCATTCACGGTTGGATCTCTCTGGGAAAGTTTAAACTGAAGCAGAAAGACAACTTATGACAATTCTTTGAGTGCACTAGTGAAGCCCAGAGAGTGCTGAACTGCAAGGAACTGGAGTTCAGCACTCTCTGGAGCTATTTCACTGAAAGTATTTTCTGATCTTTCCCTCTAGGTGCACCTCTGGATAGTCCCACACCGTGCTCTGTCCGTCAAAGAAGTGACTTTATCGTCTATAAGGGCTGCCACTCTGTGGACAGAGTTGTCATGACTGAATGTGAAGGAACATGTGGAACCGTCTCACTGTAAGTAAACTGATTGGACAATGAGATTTGAATTCTGTTGGCACTGAGCTTGTTTATATAAAAGGAACAATATATAGGTAGACTACAGAATGGTAGAAGACCTGAAACTGTCAGCTCCCCAAATCATGGACATAAAATCATGAAATCTGTGACTAAACAGTTGATTCGTCTTAATAAAAAGCAGAAAAGTGTGTTAAATTCCCATGGGATTCAGACAGCTATGATAAGGTCTGTTCATTCAGTAAGAGCTGACTTGTCTGTTGCTTGGGTAGAAATCATGACAGAACATGGATTATGTCCTGTAATGGGAATGAGCCCAGAGCCAGACCTGATGCTCATAAGCTGAAAAGCTGCTTCTCAATGATTAACATCTAAAATTAGACACATATACATCTTTGAAAAGAAGATTTAAACATGAACAATTTTTATACAGTAAAGAAATTAGAAAACAAGTGTTTTAGAGATGGTCTTAGTAGAGTAGTTTCACTGTACATTTTTCTCTGAAATGAGAGAAACTACAAGAAAGTGGCTAAAAGAAAGTGGCTACTAGGACACCTTGTGCTGAGCTATTGAAACACTAGAAAAACATAATTCTGACTCCCCAAAGAAACTGTCATTTGCTGCCTATCACTGAATATGCTACAGGTCACTTTACATGGGAGAAAACTGATCTTTAGTCTCAGACTGAGCCCCAATTAACCAATGGGTTTATTAGTATTTTGAAATACCTTATCAACTTAGAGTCTTGCTGTGGTTGCCTCTGCGTACAATTACAAAAAAAAGATAGCTGTTGACACAGGCTCATTGTAGTCTGATATTGACCTATTCTGCAGGTTAAGAATGGTACTTGGGAAGCAGATGAATACAAGGCTGCAAAAAATACTTTGCTGTAAGATAGGAACAGAAAGACCTGCTGCTTCTCTTTCCTGTTAACACTGCCTGGTTTAGCGTATGCACTTTGATTCATGTGATGCAATTGTAGCCCCCTTGCAGCCAATTGACTGATGTTATTCCATTGTAGATTGTAGCCAATTTTTTATGCAGTTTTCTTATTCAGGTCAGGGCTTTGTCTGCCCTTAGTTGTTGATCTGGTGTATTTAACAACCATCAGCGCTGGGATGATGAGAGGAATCTAAGGAAGTTCAGCTCCTAGAGCTCGCTGGGTGTTTTTGCTAGGACTATGAAAGTAATTGTTTTACCAGAAAAAATCTCAGCAACTGCAATGAATTTGAAAAGCATATTGTTATAACCACTGCTCTGTCAGATGAGCTTAGCACTTTCATTAGCCACAACTGTGGCTCTTCTACCTACTATTTCAAACTTCTCACAGAAGTTCTGTACCTAATTTCACCCTCTCCTCTGTAAGCTGGCTTCTGGCACAGAGTAATGTTGCCATTTTCCATATTAACAGATACTCTGCTGAGGCCAATTCTATGGAGCACAGCTGTTCCTGCTGCAGGGAATCAAGCACTACTGTGAGGGAAGTGGAACTGAAATGCCCCACTGGGGATTCAATTTCACATGAGTATATATACGTGGAAAGCTGCAGCTGTCAAGACACTGAATGCAGCAGCTCACAGTCCAGTGAGTTGCAGAGCACAGAAGAAAATGACTAGGCGAGCACTCTGAATCCTGTCAAGAGGGCCATCAGTTAACATCAAAATGAAGGTGAAAAAACCTAGCAGCATACAACTAAAAGAACTATGCACCGTTCTCATCTTCCTTGACTACTTTTGAACTTTGTTTTTCCCAGTTACTGTATCCTGTTTATTCTATGATTATTTTTAGAAGTGCTCTATTTATTTGTGCACAAAATACAAACACAGATTTGTATTCTTGCAAGTACACAGCTTTTTGGGTCCCTTTATAATCAGCTTATTTTCTCTGAATGATTAAAAGCACATTTCAAAAAACATGGGGTTTGTACTTATTCATGTGCTGTCTTGATAAGCCTGAGTTTTAAAAGAGAAGAAAAGTTATTTTTCAAGTTATCGGAAGTCAATTTTGGGGGTATCTGTTTCTGGCTCCTTAAAAATTGAAATCTTAGAAGGTACTGTCTGGAGGACCCAACGTGTAAGGTGAGGCAGAAGTTGATGCTGTCTGCCAGAACAAAGCCAAAGATGAATATTGCATTATGAAGTGATTCAGGTGACCTGGAGAAACTTCTAGTTCAGCACCAGATGTCATTTTAGCAGGCCTATGTATGTTAAAACTGTCTTAGTTCATCACAGATATGTATTTTCACTAAGAAAGTAGTCCCTCAGCTATGTGAATATGAAGTTCATTCACAGTGCTTGAACTATAAGGGATGTATAGTTAGTACTATAGTAAAACTTCTCCAAATTCCAACATTTGCAAAACAGATGTCCGTCTCTGAGCTAGTAATCCTAGGCTTCCTCTACAGGAAATGGAGAGAAATACCCATTTTTTTGACATTCATTTGTGTCACGACAAGGGACATATCCAAAGGAGGTTAGCTGAATTGCATTCTAAAGTGCATGTTTATCTGATTTTACTGCAACAGGAGCTGAAGGAGATTAGCTGAGGGATGAACCTCTGTCTTGAGCCGTCTGAAGTACCATGAGGGTAATCCGTACCTTTTGTTGTGTGTAAAAAATACTTTTGGCATTATTTTGTCTCTGTTAATGAACACTAATTGTGCTTTATCTTTCTAAGAGCTTGAAGTAACTGCTTGAACCAGAGCCAACCTGAATACAAGCATCTTTGCTACCTAAAGAATTCGTGGCTCCATTTTGTGCTACTAGTAGCCCTGCTGACTGTGTTGCAGGTTAGAATGCAGGCATTGGTAGGAATGCACAGAAAATGAAACTCCAGAAGTTTGGCATCTTTAGAATACTACAGTTAGAGAGCTAATTTCTGTGCAGGGGGACAGGTAACTGATCTAAGAAGGAGGAAGACTCATCAGTTTACAAAGCAAGCCTCAGAACTGAAGGAGCCTGGTTTCTGCTTTGGTATGGGTTTCTAAGGATTTCTTTCTCTAGGTTCATTGTGAGATGTGACTGAGACTTTGCTCCTGGGGCACTGAGAAGGTCACTTTCCTGTGTGGATTTTTTGTTACCTAACAATTTCAGTGCTGGCACTGCAGCCATGCTTTTCTTTGAGTTGTCTGTAAAAATAACTTTTCTCAAAATCTGTTGATATTTAGCTGTCTTTGAGATCTTAATTTTTGCAGTTAAATTTGACTGAAGTCAACCAATAGCTTCTGGAGACAAACAAATACAAGGTGTGATCAAACTTTCCTTGTTTCCTTTGAGAAAGAGATAAAATATTCCAAGTCAGGAGTGGCATTTTGCTGCACAATATATTTACACTGAAGACTAAAATCTCCCTTACTTCATTTTTTTCATTTATACTGTAGTTTGCACGAACTCTTTCTGTCCCTTCTAATGATGGGCAAACTACTTCTAAATAAGGAAGTTAAAAGATCCTGTATAACAGTAAGGCTGCAGATTTTGCCTTCACCACTACAGGGCAGTCTATGGCTAAGAATGTAAAATTACTTCACACACAAAAAAGCAAGCTGCCTCCAAAAGGGAGTTTGTACTTCATGAAGTAGAGGATTTTACCTCCGAAAAGAATGAATGCTGGTATTTCCCTACAGACACTTACATGCTCTTAGTAAGCACTAAATAAAAAAATTCTTCTGACAGGAATTTGCATGCATTCACAGGATGATGTTCCATACAGTGCTCTGGGTTATACCAGCCCCTTCAGTTCTGGTGCTGGGTCAGTGCTGCCCATAAGCAGGTTCCCAAGTGGCCGCTGTGAGAGAATTCTGACTTAAAGTGCTTGCTGCTCCAGGTCAAACTGTACCTGTCAAACCTCCACCCCTTTCTGCATTCTTAGTCACCTTAGAACTTTGCAGTTCAGTTCACATCTGTATTTCCTTTGAAACTGGATGACAAAATTGAATAGATTAAACTTTTTCCAGCAGAGAAATCCACAAATAGTCTTTCAGAGAGAAATGAAGGAAAGTAGATTTAACTGTATAGCCCAACAAAAAGAGTACTAGTGGCAGTGAGCAGCACTCTTGCTCCTTCCCCCAACCCTCTTGGAAGTAAATGGAGACCTGCCTTACTTGATCCCACGGAGCATTTTTTTTCTTAAGCAAGAGCTGTTGGGTCTGCAGGTCACAAGCAGAGATTCATCTGGATAACCCAGGGGACAAACTAAAGACTAGGCAATGTCAGGCCCTTAGAGGCTCAGAGGAGATGGTGGAAGCTTCTGAACTCCCAGGCAGAACCTACTGCAAGGGGCACTGACAGCTTCATAAAAAGCGTTGGTGCTGGAAAGGAATAGGCTTGACTCCCTCTGTCCTCCAAGAACGACTCCATTCTCCAGAAATTTCCTTGTCTTCTGGAATCTAGCAAAAAGCGAGCCATAGCAAGAGCCCCAGCAGAGTTCAGCTGAGTGGTAGAGTGGCTAAAACACTGTCCTGTCTCCATGCCTGAGTCGTGTGTTCCTCTCCTCTTAGACTTTCTGTCTAACCTCCCACTTTCATAGGTGGTAAAGGGTTTCTTTTTAGTTTGTTTCTTTTTCTTAATTTCCAGTTACTTGGCAGTTTTAGTTTAGCCTTGAAAAAGCAGGAAGCCTTCTTGGGGAGGCAAGTGGGACTTCTAGCCACACCAAAGGCACCAAAAGCCAGGGTCCTAACTCTTACTCTCCAAGAGCTGCTTGGTTTGGCCTCACTTTGTCACACTGTCCTTAAGCAAGTGATGAGTAGAGTTCCTCTAAGCATGGGGTTTGAACATGTCCCTGTGACCCTCTAAGAAGTGTTTGAACCTGCTTGGACATTTTGGTGAACAAAATAAAACAAAAGAAATCATGGTCTTATTGCTGCTTTCCCTAACGGAAGCAAGGGCAGATACGGGCAGGCTGAAATTCCCAAGTACAGGCCGGAGCTGGGTTTTACCTGTACCACCATTATTGCCTTAGTTGCCAGTGGTTGTGATTTTGAGTCCTTGCCTCAGGTGCAGGTTCCTCCAAGGCAGCCAGAAGCTCAAGAAAATCCTTCCCAGGCAGCTGCAGTCTTACAGGAACATCCTCATAGGATAGAGCTAGATGTAAGAGACCACTGCCAAATGCTGGAGCAAACTGAAGTGGGTTGGCTGTAGCTCGGGGAGGGTGCTGTTGCCACACGAGTGAAGATCACTGCAGCTGAGGGCCTCCAGTGCAGCTCTTGACACACTTGGCCACTCTAATAAGCAAAAATAAAAGGCTCATTGTCCTGTTGCATTGTAGGCCATTTGGGAGGAATACACACATGTATTCCCTTAGATGCACCCTGAGCCTTACTTACGATAGGTTACATGCTTCCTGGGAAGCAAGGTGATGGTGGCATGCACCCTATCTGTGGAAGTATATGGGTTTCATTCCTGGTTGTAGTCTTCTCCAAGGCAGTTTAAAGCTCATACTGTTTCTTTCTAATTACCTGGAGATGCACAGGAAACTCAGTGTTGTTCATATGACTCTACAGTCACACAGTGAGAACTTTCATCTGGTGTTAAAAAGGAGTTCTCGGAAGATTTGCTGATAAAGTGAGCACAGTTGTTTTAGGAACCATTACTGGACAAGTGTTTAGAGAACACCAGGGTCAGAAAGGAAAATTCTTTTTAGCAAGATGGAAAAATCACTGCTGCTATCTGAGGTGAGGGAGATGGGATTAAGAAGGGGGGAAAAAAGGCACATGCAAACCAAGAACCATCCCCAAAATAATACAAGGTAAGGATTTCTGATCTATTAACTACCTTGGATAGTGATGTAATTATGTATTATGACATCTTCATTTTGTGCTGTAGTAATGAAAGAGTAAGATAAAATTTTCAGTATGTTTACTGTTGGACTGTACTTTGCTAAACCACACTTCACTGAACTAAGCACATGCAACTCTGCACATAAGCCCCAATGAAAGGACTTCAGCAAAGTCAAAGCCCTAAGTAAATAATAATGTAGTTACTGTGCTTGCTATACACTGTTTGAACTTGTGTAGCAAAGCAAACTCAGGTGCTGGGAAAAGAGGCAGAAATAGACTTACAAACTCTAAGATCATATGAAAGAAAATTATTGTGAACTTTAGGTCCCACAAAAACTGAAATGCAATTAAGTAACTGTAACATTGATATACAATTTCTGAAATTTCATCTCCCAGCAGAAGCTTTTAGCGGTAGGGGCATTTTAAGGCAGAACAAGTTCTTCAAGTTCAGCAGCCCTCTCCCTAGGCCAAACTTCCTAAACTAACTCAGTCTTTTCAGGCTACCACAAATAACTGTGTTCTTAACTGGCAATGTCCCAGACTAACTTCCAACCAGGCTGTGTAAGCTGTATTCCCATCACTAATATAGAAAATCCTGGTGTTTTTTCAGTATCACACTTTTAAAATCTGGTATGTTGAAACTGGACTTCCTTTAATGTTCCAGTTTTTCATCATTCATATGTAAAATGCTTGCATTCCTTTCGCAAACTTATCTCTAGAACAGTGAAAAACACCACTGTAATTTTTTCCTGATTTGAAGTCTTTGAGAAAACTCACCAAACATTGTAGAACTCATAATGTATTTTTTATATTGCTTCAGTGCAACAACTTCCATATCAGAATGTCTTTCTGTTGCAGAGTGGCTTAAAGACAGAAAACACTTTATGTGGCATTTTGCTATGCTTTTGGCTAGCCTCCTCTCCAGATTTGATAAAGAAACGGGTTCTCCCAGCTGCCCTTCAGCTTCCTTAGTTCAAGGAAATAATGGATCTTCCAGTGAAAAGCAATTACTCTTACAAAAAATAGCTTGTAAGAGTAATTCTGGAAATTTGTTCCTGGTCATATTATATGGCACATTTGACAGCTGAAAAGCTTCTCATTTGCTTTAAAGACTAAACTGAAGGACTAGCCATGGGAGCCTAATTCAGTTGTTCACACAAATGCTAATCTTTGTGCATAGAAGAAGCTACTGCCTGGCCATACCAAGGCTATTAGTCTCAGTCTGACGTAATGATAAGAAAAGCATCACAGATTTTCAAATCGTGCAAAGATAGCATGTATGTGGGGAGAAAGGTGGAGAAGAAATCTCTGATACTAAGAGAAGCAACATACATACAGCTACACTATTTGGCAGAAATCAAGTAGAGAGAAAGTATGGGAGAGCTGGGGTTGAGAAGGAGCACCTTTGCTTTATGCAGCACTCTTTTACGTAGTAACAAAAGGCAACAGGAACTGTGATCAAGGAATGAGGCTTTACACAGTGCCTGTGACCTGACACAGCAGTGAAATTTCAGTAGCCTGTCCCATTGGACTAGTGTAGCTGAGCACGTCTTGAACATTGTTTGCAGCATCTATAGGAACTGTGCACTGCTTCTTAAAAACACAGGGAGCCTGAGCTAAACACAGCACACAAAGGGCATGTAGCTATTGGGTGTCTAACTTCTAACTTCCGCAACATGCTAAGCAGAGGCCTGGGGTAAGACTATGGTGCCATTTGTCTTGTTTTTCCTCTCTCTGGATAGTCACTTTAATGTGAAAGAAAACTGGTATTCAGCCACCTACAAAACAGCTTTGTTTTTAGTGGCTACAGCGTTCAAGGCAAGGCAAGCTCTGAAACTTGGATGGTGTAGAAAAGTTAGCTGCTTGCTGCAAAATATTTCGGTTCATGTTGGAAGGATCACAATTTCATGAGTCCAGCAGAAATGCTCTGACGGAATTTTAGATCAGGTTCTTAACAGTGACATAATGTAAGTCCAATTTCAGAAATAAAAACAGACCCAGGTTGCTTAGGTTCTCACCTCAACCTGTTCTCTGCCCATCTCTCTGCCTTTCTTGTGGTTTGCAGTAACTTTCAGTCATGGTGGACATGGTTACTGGGTATGTAATTTCATGCAATTTCAGGGTTATACAGACTTCAATACTAAGTATGCAGTGGCCTCTTCTGAATTGTATTGGCATCCATGAAATAAGAAATCGTTTTTAAAAAAACGAGTGGAATCTGCTCTAGCCTGAAACCCATAAAGCTCTAATTCTTAAAGCAGAATGTTCATATCCTTCCCCACATGGGACCCTGTGTGCTCTTTGTCCTGCTACTCCATGTTTTTCACAAGGAAGGTTGTTCAAAGAAAAATCTTTCAAGTAGAAAAATCTCAAGGACCCAACCTCCTGATGAGATTGCTTTCTATGCAGGGAGTCTTTCTTATGTGAGGAAGTGCCAATAGGTCAATGAGACCTGTGTGCACAAACACCGGTCAGCCGTGTCATTAACTTCTTGTATGTGGATTTTGAAAGATCTACATCTTCTTGAAAAAAAAAGAGAAAAGAGCAGCTGAACTGATTGCTTGCAAATAGGAGTAACTAATGCCCTTGATTACTTCAGGAAAAGTCAAGGAACCCTATGGCAAGATGAGAGGTTAAGGAGCTTTATGTTCATTCTAAAGTAAAATGTAAGAAAAAACGTAATCATCTTGTATCAAAATTAAAATACTGAAGGCATTCTTCATGTGTTTTAATCAACAGGTAATGACAAAGATCCATTCCCTGCTTTTCCTCTGCCTGTTACAGATCATCTGGTACTTAACTGCCAGCCATTTTAAACTGTGTGGTGGACACAAACCTCATGGATCAAATAGCTATTTGATGTGAATTTCCTAAATTCTATGGGACTCTACCAAGAGTAAAATTAGAATCCATGTTATTCTTGAATTCTGGCAATTTAGAATGTGAAAAATAGTGTTGTAACCATCAGTTGTATAAAATATTATGTCAAATTCACTTCATATTTTTTTATCCTGTCTATAATCGGCATAAGAGGGCTTGACACCAAATCCAAATTAATTGTTTTCCTAGCTAACGTTACCTTATCACTGAAATACACAGCGTTTTTTAGAGTTATTATCTAGGCTTGTAAAACACCATTTTGTAGTGGATTCATGTTTTAGAAGGGAGTACCACCTTTGCCTTAAATGAACTGGAATATTAGAGGATTTCCAGGGTGAACCCCACCAGTGTTTGGACTGATCCAGGATGGTGTGTTACAAAGGTCTTGGTAGCCTTAACGCTTTACAGAATGTATGGGGTCACTTTTTGACAGAAGGGTATGATACAAATGCAACTGCCAGGCTTCAGTACAGTGGCTGGCTGTGAATGGCATTAATCCAGCAGATGCCCTCAATCTGAGTGCCTCTTTACCAAGTTTGTATCAAAAACTATGAGCTATGTGTCACTGGTGTATTACATTAGCTTTATGACAGTTTATCTCCAGTGAGTCAGTGGCGATAAAGAAGCTGAGTTAATATTTACCTATTGTATTTACTAAAATCACATACCCTTTAATGGCAAATGATCCATGAAATGGGCTGTAAAGAGGCCAGGAGTAATTGTTCTTTTTGCTAGTACAGCTGCAGCAGAGTGAAGGCCTCTTACACCACAGGGCCTGATAAAGGGAAGAGTTATTAATCCAGTAGTCACTGCAGGAGGAATACTTATAACTAGCGTGGCTGCAATAGGAATGATTCAGTGGTAACTGATCAACATATTCACAAGCTCCCTGTCAGTCTGAATTTTCTTCTGAAGATACTTTCGTGTATTTCTTCTAAAAACCTCAGTGTTGCCACACCTGAATATAAAAAATTCATTTCAATGCAAATATCCTTCTCCTTTCAGTAGCCCTGAAATCATTGCAGGTGATTGAATCATCCAGTGATTTGTAAGAAATGTAGCCAGCACTGTCTGTGGAGAAGTCAGAAGCAGCAGCTCTGGTTAGTCACTGGCAGGAACTCTGCTCCCCAAGAAATGACATAGCAATGGTAAAAGTGGCAGAGCAGGCAAACAGAGGTAAGAAAATGGCTAGCTGAAGAACAGGAGGACTGGATTTTCTTGTTTCTCTGAGTAGCAAGAGATGTGCTCTTGCTTTTCTTAGGGGAGGATCCCAGATGTCTATTACTTTCTCTGCTGAGTGAAGTACAAGTGGATGGTGGTTCAATGAATTATTTGTTTTATTCTATCTGTTCCTTGGACACAGTTTTAACATGTGCTGTTCATGGTCTTCCCAGGCCCTTAAGTGCTAAGTGGGACTTGCAGGGGGAAATCATGCCTTAGCTCATCCCTCCTGCCCACCTTGACATGCCTCTGAACCACCCCACAGTGGTCAGCCTCACCATCTCTTTGTTATCTAAGGACTACTCCAACCTGAAGGGTATCTTTGGCAAGTAGGTCATATGTGGTTGCTGCTGCTTTTGCGCTGCCCACTGGGAACAAAGGGATTTTTTTCTAGGGTCAGGAATCATGCTCCTAGAGTCCTATTCTACTTCCTGCTCTCAAACAAATATGAATGAAATAGGTGCCTTGATTGCCTGGGTGGGAATCGGAGAGGAAGAGGACCATGATTAAAAAAAGATGGACTCTATCGCAACAGAGTTCTTTATTTGGATTTTGACACTAGCCTTGATTTGGGAAAATTAAGAAGTTTCAGCTTTCCATCTTTATCCTCAGCTAAGCTCTCTTTGTCAGTCTATGTGTTCTACTAACCTATGTGCTTCTTCTCCTGGGCTTCACAGCCCATTCCCACACCTGCCATTAACACTGTCCTGTGGCCTAAACAAGAACTCCATTTGAAAATTACCACGGGAATCTGCTGAATCTGAGTGTCCATATTGCACTGCTTTCGATTTCAGATCATCCTCATGTCTACATTGTCATATCCTTGTGGTTTGGTTTATCTACTAGATATTGTGCTGATTTACTTTGTGACTATTTGGGTGGAGGTCAGCAGGGAAGATGTGTTATGATTAAAAGGAAAAGTGCAGAAACCTATTACTTCCATCACGGGTGCTGTAAAGTCTGTTGGTTCTGTATTCCAGCCAAAATGGCAGGGCTTCAAGAACAGACTTTACCTTCCAGTAGTGCCCTGCCTCAAGTATGAATGACAATGGAATTAATGGGGCACGGACAGGGGGAAAGGGGTAACATGAACTCATGTTTCATTTACTGTACAATGCTCTTGCCTCTAGTGCAGGATTTTCTTAAGAGCAACAGCAGCAGCAATTCTTCATCCGGCAGGCGTTTGCACCTGCAGTTCTGTAAGCCATTTACTAAGCGGCTCATAACTGTGTATGGGGAACAGCTGAAAGAAGCAGAGGGCCAGCTTTAGCACATTTAATTTTGAAATGCCATAAAGTTTGGTAAAGCAGTGAGCAAGACGCTGTTCTCAAGGACCAGCTTGCTGTCTGTCAATCAGACAAAAGGGTATGTGTATTCCCCGGTGAGTGCATAGACAGACTCGGCCTGAGGACTTGCAACAAGGGTGAAATGTACATCCACTTTAAATTGTATTTGTGCCCACTTACTACTGGCAATCATTCTGGCATTCGCGTATTTCCAAAGGGACACAGAGCAGTTGAAAGTGTGGGAATGTGTTAGCCCGGTTTGATTTGCTGAGACTAGGTGAAAGGCTTCCTCTGTGTCAGAGGCAGTTTCCCCGTGGCACAGATAAGGTGAAGCAATGCTAGGTCAGCTTGTGCCAAGAGAGCAAGTAAATCTCTGAAAGAGACCCTAAAATTACTGACCTCAAACATCTGTATTAGGATATCTAAGCCTGCATTAGAATGTAGATCAGCTCATGACTGAGCCCACTGGATTTTTCGTGGGTATGTGTCAGGGTATTAAAGCACTCTGATAGCACCAAGAAACCCTTTTGCAGTGGTTTAATTTAGGAGGTGAAGGAATGAATTGTGGTCTACATTTTGATGGGTCTTCGGCTCTGCTCCCTTATGCTGTTTGGAGAAACCACCACCTCTGTGTGCATAAAGCATACATTAACTTCCCATGTTTGACTGGTGCGATTAAATCGCATTTGTGCAGTACGGGAGAGGAGTTTGCACTTTGTGGATGGATGTCTTTCCTGGTCTGTAGAAGCAGTAAATTTCTAGCCTTTTTTGCAAGATATTTTGGATACACTTCTTAGCAGAGGCAACAAACACTTTTTCTTGAACTAAGGGACTGTGCTGATGTGCAAGCCAGAGAAAAGCTCTGAAAGAGGGCTATGATTGCTTATTACTAATCAGATGTTCTGAAAAACTATTGTCGCCCAAGAAAAAGCAACACTGTAGGGGTGGGGTGTGGGGGATGGGGGGACCTGTATTAAAGAAAGGAAATAAAAGCACAGCTCTCTGTCTCCACATAAAGAAAGAGAGTACTGGATACCTGACTTGTCAGAGGAGATTGCTGCTGGATGCTAAACATGGACAACTGCAAGAAAATTGAATGAAGCTCCACCTTTCAGAGA
>Ga0181612_135632_pt1 | contig 17931 bp, 6 predicted proteins | sample HoacroProtozoa21_FD_119630 | JGI IMG/M metagenome (GOLD analysis project Ga0181612, IMG submission 119630) | Hoatzin crop microbial communities from Cojedes, Venezuel. Combined Assembly of Gp0051906, Gp0051904, Gp0051908 | reverse complement strand
TGGAGATATTCAAGACCCGCCTGGACAAGATCCTGTGCAGCCTACTGTAGGTGACCCTGCTTCGGCAGGGGGGTTGGACTAGATGACCCACAGAGGTCCCTTCCAACCCCTACTGTTCTGTGATTCTGTGATCCTTATATGTTACCATATAAACAATTCTTTAGTAATCCAGTGTTCGCGAGCAATAAGAATGAATGCACAACATATTGTAAAAGAATTTCTGTTGACTTAATTTTTTTGGTCTATAAATTATGCTTTTCAAGGCACTTGCTTAGGGACGAAAAAAAATGAACTGCAAGAGGCATGATGGCACTACTCAGTGTGTCTAGAATTTAACAAATAATTCTGTCCCAGCATTCTTAAGTTCTGTCCCAGCATTCTTAAGTTAATGGTGCACATTGCAGCAGATAAGTGCAAGAGTGATTTTGCCAACAGCATATTGAATTATTAGTGAAAAAGTATGTGACTCCTGTTCATATTTTCCATTAATATCTTCAAACCAGTAGATAAGATTTCAGAAGTAAATATCCTTGTGGTGCTATTTGCAGGGTACTCTAACTAGCAAAAATAGGTGATTTAAACTGCATATGATTGCATTTGGCTCAAAAGAAGGTCTGACAATGATCAGAACTACTACACATGAGGAAGGCCTTCTGGGTGAAAACTGGAAGGAAAACACAGAAGAAATGAGAGAAAACTTGGTGAGCAGTGAGAAAGGAGATAAGAGAAGAGAAAACAAGGATCAAGCCTTTCCCATTTTGCCATTAAATTAGCTCAGGTGGGTGTGAGAAAAGCAGCTAATGATTGCAGTTCCAGCAGGAGGAGCAGTCCTGCCCTCTGGTTCCAGCCTCTTACCGTTGCTGCCCAGCTAATTGGGTTAGCCAGCTGGTCTGATTTACGCAGCCAAAGATTTTTCTTCAGATAAGTGATGCAACTTGCTTTAAAGCAAGAAAGATTCCTAATGCTGAGGTTCAGCGAAGGTGGAAGTAAAATAAAGCTAGACCTGTGTAAGGAAGAAGGACTTCTGCGTTTGCTAAAGCTTCAATCTTAATGTGGTTGCTAACTGTGTCTACAGTCTAGTAAGTACAGCATTGGATCTATTGACACTATGAAGTTTTGTGTTACCAGCCTTGGTTCTATATGAAAATTATGTTGTTCTTCTGATCATTTAAAGATATTGTTCTCCTGGCTATTGTATTTGAAGTCCTTCCAAGATATACCCCTGGGGGTTCTCTCCTGGTGTCCTTTCCTTCTTCAAAGAAGACAATAATTTGAAGTTATCAGGGTTAGAAAGGTGACCTTTTTTTTTCTTATGGGTGGTGGAATAATGCACATTTCTCAGCATGCATTTTTTTTTCCTTGTGCTGTATATATTTCATGTGGATGGTTAGGTGAAAGAAACAGGGTTTGTTTGTGGTTTTATTTTTAAGAAAAAAGGGTGATTTTTGAGGAAGTTTTTAGATCTTAAGAAAATTGTTTCTTGGGCAGAGGTCACTGAAAACCTTGACCGCAGAGGCAGAGATGTATTTGACTGGTTATAGACAGTAAACTGAGAAGCTAATGTGTTTCTGCTTGAGGATCTGCACTGCCACATCCTATACTAGTTATTTTTCGTTAGGCTGATTACTTCATGCCTGTGTAATGTGATGATCATGTGTATTACTAAAGCCAAATCATTTTCTGTCAGACTGGGCCTGGAGTGTCCTAACCACCTGGAGGCAGCAGAAAACATTGCTTGTGAGTTCAGTTATGTGACAGTTCAGCAGGCACGATATGTAAAAATAAATCTGTAATGATGGTGCACCTCTTCAAAGTGTTTCCATCCAACTGCTCTGGTTTGGCATCGGCCAGCAATTTCCATGAGCTGATTTTGGTCAAGTGCTGGCTGTTATTTGACAGTAGTACTAATGAGGAGCAAGCAGAAACGAGAGCCATTGACATGTTATTGGAACTCTGGTCTTGAATATTTTCACCAACTCTCATAGTGGCTGCAACTCAGTACTAAGAAAGACTCTTAAACTAGAGGGGCTAGGAGTGAGGAAGCTGGAGGAGGACATACGGATGTCTGCCGTGATGTGCTTCATTATCTTTTACCTTTGTGTCAGCTAAGGCATTGTATCTGAGAGTAAATCTCTGCACCCAGACTCCTCCTGCCCTGCAGCTTCCTGGGCTGCCTGGCTATGAAAGCCCTGCAGGCATGCATTAGTTTACAGGTAGGAAGGCTAAAGAACTAGGACAACTTTATTTGGGGAAAAGAGGTAAAAAAGGAGGTTGTATACATGTGTGATATTTTAAATAAATAACTTGTTTTCTGTTTTATGTGGGCATGTGGTGCATTAGAAATGTAGATAACTTTAGAAGGGATGTAAAATCTTGTGCTGCTGGGTAAAATTCAGCCCTTAACTAAAGAAGGCAGAAATGAACTTTGTTGAGGTCAAATTGTTTATTTACTCCTTCAGAGTATCTAAACTTGGTAGATGCAGCTGTTCTGAATACTTCTGGAGACAGTTTTCCATACCAAATGGACTGCTTCTCTGATCTTTGATGCATTTAGGTATTTCTTATGAGTGTGTCACCTAATTTGTCTGGATAAAGTACATAAGATCTCTTTATTAAAGAACTGATTTGCACTGTTTTCTGCGTTCTGCAGCAGTCCCTCTTAATGTGATATATTGCCACGCTACTTATTTCTCCTTTCATCGTACAAAGACTGGCTGTTACCTCACTTGTTACTTAGTGTAATTTACCAGCGTTGGAATACTGACTTACGAGTACTGACTTAAAACAAACATTTACTCATAAGAACTTATTTCCCCATCAATGATAGTTTTCTGCTCTGTAGCATTTTTCCTTGGTCCTTCGTTATGATCATCTGTGCCACATTTCAAAGCGCAGCATGTCCCATATTTGGTTTCCATTAAGGTGAAAGCTCCATGCCCTGTGCTATGATTTACGACCTCAGCATTTATGCAGCCTCTGTACCCTAACTAGATTGGCTGGTGTATTTGAAATGTACTTTAGAAATGAAGCTAGAGATGGAAGGAAACTCTACTGCCTTATGATAAAAAGCCTTGTCAACACGCATGGAATTAAACAAACATGAGTTGTAATCTGTATTTTCTATGTTAGCTTCTTTCAGAAAAGTCCACTGTACTATGCAGTGTAGCCCAGGGACTGGACTTTTAATATTCTTGACAACTGCCCTAAGGGGAATAATGTCCCTTAGAAAAAGTCACAGTAAAATCTGGCAGTAGATTAAGTTAGTTTCCACTTAGGTGTGACAGCAGAGTCATTACTGATTTTAGACTTAGCCAGTTTGAGAGTCGGCTTCACCACCATCAACTAAAGACTATGATGTATAGTTCCAGATGCTCTGGCCAATTGACCGTAAAATTGCTCTGCATTTCTGGCAGAGCAGCCAAGCTGGAGCTTTTAAAATCTCCTCTCCCTGAGCTCAACACCCTCCCCCTCTGCTTAAAAGCTGCTCATTATTCTTCTTCTGCCCGCTGATCTTAGCAAAAGAAAAACTTCTGGAATCAATTAGAAGTGTCTGCACTTGATGAGATTTGCACGTGAGTTCGGAATTGCGAGGCTTTGATAGTGTCAGCCAACAGCTGCAGTTTCAGGTGGTAAAATCGGGGAAGGAATTTTCCAGGGTTTATTTACAATCATAAAATAAAACAAAAATCAAGACAACTTGGAAACCATCTAGTGTGTTGTTAAAATGAAGCCTGAATTGGGTTATATATATATTTTTTTCTGTTTGAAAAAAGTAAACTGGTGGATTATTATCAGGATCTTTTCAATTATCTTGCAATTATTAGACTGTATAGAGTGGTTGTAATAAAATGCAAGCTATGGTCTGCTTGCTGTAGTTTTAACTATGAAAGAGGCATCTACTATTACTTTTGTCACTTTAATTGCTTGACAAGACAAGGAGGTAGTCATACTTAATAGAGATCAGAAGCTTGCAGTCAAAGATGAAGCAAAGGTGGTACTCTGAAAACAGAAAATACACATTCACATATACAGTCTGAAATTTTGCATTTTGTTCTGTCAACACTCACACTGATAGTTGTAAAATTTATTTTCTGACCCTCCTTAGCCCAAAGCAGTTAGTGATTTGGCTTGTATCTGTACGCAATGTTTGCATTTTAAAGACAACAGCCATGCCAAAAGAAATTATTCATGTTCTATTCTACATCTCAGAGTGTCTTTCTATAAAGGAAACTGTGTCATTTCACACACGTTGTTACTAATTTGCATAGCACACTTATTTGGTTCATAAATCAAAAGATAATTTTTCTAAAAGCCAGTAATGCTACAAACCCCATCAAACCACATTCTTTTCTACATCATAATAACACATGGATAACAATAGAAATTTCCATACCAGTGAATTGTTTCACTGATATTAATCCCTGGTGACAACTGAGATACTCCACATGGGTAGATGTTTCTGTCTGTGTAAGTGCAGTTCCAGTACTAGAGTATTATACGACACTTTTTTTAATGCATGAATACGTGTATTTGTTTCATACCTGATTTCTTCTGCAGAGGTAGTGTTGTTAGGAAAACTAGTCTGTAGAGTAATTTAAATATTTTTTTTTTTCCCCTTCCTTTAAAGAGCTTAAAAACATACTTCCAGTGAAGGAGTGCTGAGAGAATGCCTTGTTTTCAGCATTAGTCATCTGTAAGCAGAGAGGCAGCTCTGTATCACAATACAAGCAGAGCTGGCATACGCCGGAGTGAGAGGCAGGCGTACAGATGAACCCTGTGCCGTTTGGATTCTGTTGGGGAGATGCAAAGGCAGTTGGAGCAGACTCGTGTTTCCTGTGCTTGGTAGAGCCAGTCCTTACTGATCAGTTTACGTTCTTATACATTTTATGTTTGAAGTTGATTTAAAGTGTAGCGTAGTGTAAAGCTCATAGCAGGCTCTAAGAGTCAAAGGCGAGGGTAAGACGAGTGATTGCTCCGCCCTGAATTAAAGACACTGGCTTACTTGCTGACATTTCTCATCCACGCACATGATGTGGGGAGAAGCGAAAGTTACCTTCTGTGTCCATGGGCCTGTCCCCCCGAGCCGTGCTGAGCACCCGGGAGCAGGGAGCCTCCCAGCCGCGCCGTGCACGGCCGGTGCCTCTGCGTGCTCTGTGGCCTGTCTGCAGCACCTGCGTGTCTATGTTTATTAGGACAACCTGATGTGCAAAATTAGTAGACTTCTTTCCAAAATCAGACAGTCTGCCACCAAAACTTTTGCACCTGGCAAGTGGGAATTGTTCTAATCTTAGAGAGGAGAGCTGTGCCTGTATTCCAAGACCATGAAGGCAGATGGCTTAGTTTGAATTCTGTCCTCAACGTGATGGGCAGAGGGATTGAATTAGCTTTCAGGAGATGACAGCTTTAATTAAGCTGGCTGTTCCTGATGTGGAATAAATCCGGGTTTGGCAGATACAAGGTGACCACAAAGAACCAGCCTAGTATTTAAAGCATTTTGGATATTTTTGTCTCACAAGATTTGAATAGAGAAAACCCAAATGTAAGAAAGATATGCAGTCGGGGTTACTCAATTTATACTTCTTGTGAGGGAAATGGAGGTACAAGTTTCTTCTTCCTATAAATGTCCCTCCTCGCTTCTGTAACAGTGAGCAGAACACGGCAGCTGTGAAAGCTTAGTATTTCTGGAACAGAATGTCTGTGTAGGACCCACATAATCGTGCTGCAACAGGCCATTGAAAAGCTAAATCGATACCTGTATTTAGGAAAGCAGAGATTAACTCAAAATATTTTACAATATATTTTATTAGAATTGATGATTGGGGAAAAAAATAAAAAATCTTTTGCTTAGTTTGTTTTTTCCAGAAGCTTCTCATGAACAACAAAGAAAGAAAAGCATAGTAAAAGTCAAGCTTCTGTTTTTCTAACAGCACCTGAAACAACCACATGGCCTGAAAACTAGTTGATGACATCTGGGCAACTGCATGCTAAATTCTAACCAGCCAGTGCCTCTTGTCTAAAGTAGGCCATAGATCAATAAGATAAAATCGAGCTATTATCTGTGCTGTGATTTTTCTTTATTACTGTCTTGTTATATCAGTCCTTTGTATGAGTTCTGTTTTCTATGATGTTTAAAGTCAGGGAGTATAGAGAAAGCAACAACTCTGTATTTATTTTTATATTTGAGTATTATGCAAGGCAAAGAGAATGTTTTAAAATGTGCTTCTCCTGCCAGTGCCAAATAAAAACTGTCTGATGAAAGAAGATTAGCAAATGCTATGTTTAACAACTGATTCCCAAATGCAGAACACACAAAACACTTTGTTTGTTTAAAAGCTGTAAATAGGTGTTACGGGGAAAAAAAGTACATGTAAAGCTCTAGTTATCTCTTGAAACTAAAGCAAAATAATGCAGCAAACCCCTGTGGAGTCTGGGAGTGATCACATCTGTCCTGACGGAATTGGTTTGGTTTATCTTCATGTGGAGCCCATGAAATGCCTGGAAAAAGTTGTTTATTTTGCTGATTGGAAACTAATACACAGTTGAAAATGCCTGGTTTTTGTTGGAACACTTTAGATTTTTATGGGGAAAAGGTTGCTATATTTTGTCCTTAGCTATTACCTGAATTAATTTCATATCTGCATATGACTATAAATCTCTAGATATATTTGTTTCTCCTCTTCTTGGCTCCATGTAAGTTGACTATGAAGAACAGTCAGATACAAGGAAGCAGTTAGAAATGGTGGTTAAGCAGTATGTTAGGAAACAGAATTGGGCCATTAACTGCATTGGTGTATATTTACATGTCTCCATACCTATCTCCCTTTTACTTTGTCTGTGAATAGTCTAGTTAGATTATAACATCTTCAGGCAGATACCTGCCTTTGCACATAAATAAAGGGCCTACCTCACTTCTGTGCACTATGTAAGCAGTGAACAGAGCAGCTGTCATCCTAGTTAAATTCCTAGTCATGTATTATTCCTGACTTTCAAGTGAAACCTATTAAACAGTAGCCTTATTTAAAAAAATACATATACTTAAACCCCCCAGTTTTCTAAGTTCTCTGTTGTCTTCAGCTGAGTACTTCCAGCACAGTCTGAGAGGTGTTCAGGAGTCTAATATCTTGCTGGACTGTCTTTGTTTCTAATGAAACTGTTGGCCTAAACCGAGTCCATTCCGAATGTATCCTCCATACTATGTTTATGTATGGTTATTAGCTTCTGGGGTTATCTGGGCCTTATTAAAATGCATCCCCAGACTATGTAACCTGTAAAAAGCTGGAATTCAACTGTCAAACTTGTAAGTTGGACCAAAAAATGTGTTATCAAGTGGTCAACAACTGAGAATAGCATCATAAGTCTTAAAAATTAGTGTATAACTGGCTAGAATTTGCCATGTCTTCTGGATCGAAGTCTAAAAGGTGCAGTTGGCTGCAAAAATGGCATATGCTTTTATATGCTTTTGTTTTAAAAAGCACTGAAAAATATTTGAGACTTTTCTAAATAAAAGGGTCCAAATTTTAACCCTTCCTTTCTCCTTCTCCTCTTCCTTTCTCCCTCTCCTCCCTTTTATTACTTTTGCTTTTTTTTTCTATGTGTGAAAAAGGGAAAGATAATAAAAGGAAATGGAGAGGATTAATACTTACATAGAGAAATTAATTTAAAAACTTGGAAAATAAAAAGCAAAAAAAAAAAATTACTCATGGGGAGTTTCCAAAAAGAACAATTTTAACCAATTTTAGCAATTGTGTATTTGCATCCTAGGCCAAGATTTCTGATCAAATCTGTTATACTCCAGACAGACTTGTTCATATGATTTTATGGCCCTCTGTTGCTAACTATGCCGTAGTAAACATGTTTTGTCTTATCAATCTGCCAAATACTTGAATTGATCAGTAAAGACTCACAGCTCTGCTGGAATGCTCAAACTGGCATTGTTCAATGCGCTCTGCCCCATTGACTCAAGTAATAGAGAGTGCTGCAGAAAACTTTATTTTCTGTTTCACTGACCAAATCAAAATAAAATCAAACCTACAAAAAAACCCCCAAAACCTCTTGGTTTTTTCTGCACCATTACAAGATAAGATTAGTCAAAAGCCAGAAGAAAATATTGCCTGAAACAAAACCATCTCATTCCAACTTCTCCCTTTCAAAGAAAATCAAAAGTCCTCAACTGGCTGTAAGTTCATTAATCTTGAAATGACACATGTCAAGAAATAAATTGTTTGATAAAGTTGTCCAATCCCTACTTCCAAGAGTAGAGAGAGATTAGTGAATGTTTTGGCTGCGTGGCTATATGAGCACCTTGCAGCTGGAAGTAAGAAGTTTCCCATTAGCAGAGGGAAACTGGCTATTAAAAGAACAAACATTGTCATTTTTTAACACAGTCTTGGTCTTGGTAGAGCATTAGGGCTTGAGATTCAGATCAGCTTTTGCATGCCATATTTTTTTCTGTCGTTATACATTACTCAAAGGTAGCTCACTTGAAATGGATAATTTTAGTGTAAGAAATTTTCAGTAGAGGCTCCATGAAGATCTTGGAAAACCCTTTCACAGCTTGAAGAAGGACTGGGTTCGTCGGGGTGGGGGGAAGTCTCTCTTTTACATGTATATGTGGTGCATAACTATCAATGAATTATATCAGAGAACAAGAAACAAATTTAAATAATAGCACTGTATGTTCTTATATAACTTTATCTCCCAGTGTAATGTCAATTTATAGCGTTACTCTGATTAAGAACAGTGATAGAACAAATATAGTTTTATAGCCCTAATTTTTTTATATAAATTAATGCCATCTTGATGTTTTTGAGTATCTTACTGGACTATGTATCACCTTCTAAGTATTTACTAATTTCTGCCAAGTTCTTATAAAAAGTCTCAGTTCACTGAATGAATCTATTCTGCCCCTTCTGGTGATGTAAAACTGACAGCTCCACTCCTGGATAGTGGAGAATTAAAAAAGGGGAAGAGATGATCTTTAGTGGATCCAGGTTTATTTTTTTGGCTTTCAGAATTTATTAGCCTCAAATAAAAATCAAAAGCATCAGATTGCAAAACTAACAAAAATAATAGCTGTGAAAGCAGCATGCAACCAAAACTGGTCCATTTTTCCTGGACAATCCACATAAAATCTGCCTAACCAACTACTTCACATCCTCTGCTGTTTTATTTTGATCTTTGTGTAGATCAAATTATGTGGTCTTCCTGATTTTTATTTTGCTTTGTAATATGCAGTAATTCCTACTATCACACTCTACACAAAAGTATATTGCAACTGTAAAATCTGCATGTGTTAGGCTGTGTAAGCTTGGGTATATATGCCAGTAATTTCAGAGAACCCATAATACGTGTGGCAGCGGAGATTCTGATTTTCAGAACCGTTTGTGTGTGGACAAATGTTTGCCTCTTGGCTTAAAGTCTTTAGAATGCAAATCATCTTTGGAAAATTGTGGTTGAAAGGCAACTGTGGTGTTAGCTTAATTGCTAAGAAACTGAAGCTATGCTTAATATCCTGTAAACCAAATAAATGTAGGTCTTCTACTGAATGTCTAGCTGCTTGAAGGAAAGCTCAGCTAAGACAGGTCGCACCTTTGCCTTCAGTCCAAGGTGAGGTCTTCTTTGGCTGAGGACTTGGAAATTGGTGACTGTAATATCAAATGCAACATTATTCTTGCTGGACATAATATGCATATTCAAATAGTAGCTAAGTTAAAAACAAAGTGGAAGGAAACGGCATGGGGGAGAAGGCAGACACGTCAGACCCTCTCCAGTGCCTGCAGGGTGCAGCTGGTCCCAAGGGTACCTGTAGTGATCTGGGAGAGAGTTAGGGTAAGGATGGAAAGTGAGGAAGATCTGTATGTTCTCCCAAACCCTTTCTATTGCTTGTTTTGTGAAGAGACTGAATTATAAGAAGTTGCTTCTATGATCCCACCCCCACAATGCTGTGAAATTCAAACTTTACAGGGAGAGTGGGAAGTGAGAGAAGTGACTTGGGTTTATATAGCATTATCTGCATAGCTTATATTACACCCTTCTAGCCCAGCTGCCCTGATTTATGAAGTATTTAGTCATGTCCTTGCAGGCAGATTATCTCTTTGTTGTTTGGGGACAAGGTCGAGGAACCATGGTTGGATATATTATAGGCACATGCTAATCGTATTTCCCCAGTGCTCATAAGTTCCTGAATCGGTGATTTAAGCCTAAATGTGATGCTGGATTGTTGTTTTGTCCCAAACTGCAGAGGAGACATCGCTATTGTTCGTATTCATTAGCAGAAGTTTTTCTCCCTTAAATTTTATATGAAGTCATCAAAACTGCAGGTTCGGCTAATGTTGTACTAATGCCAGGCAAGAATGCTGTATGACTTTTCTCCACCATCATTTCCCTATTACGGTTAATGCAGTCCATCTTACTGAAACCAAAAAGCTATAGCCAGTGCACCTCTTAAATTATTCTCAAGCTGCCAGCTGTGCCACTTGACTTTGATCCTTTCTTTCATGATAATTGTCATGCTGAAATGTAAAACTGAAATATATTCTGCACCGAGTGCCACCTTTTCATACTTTTGGAGGATATTCGTCTTCAAGATATTTCTGCAGATTTTATGTGCTATTAATAGTCTTCTTTATGTGCTATTGCTGCCATCAAGTGTAATTATATAATTATACACGTAGAACTATTCACACACAGTAATTTTTAAGGAATGCCAGCTCTCTGGAGCTCATTCTCATCCAGCATTTTCATACTGCTTAGCTTAAAATTAACACTTAGCATTACAAGAAACACATGAAACACCTCGTCATTTTATTTTAATGGGAGCTAAAAAATGAAAAAAATCTGGTTAGATATGCACTTTGAAGTAAGTTGCTGAACAGAAGAATAGATTGCCTTGTTATTAGATGAAATTTGGTAGTTCAATGACTTGTTTTCGTGTTTTGTTTTCCTCTTACTGTTATAATTGAGAAACTGGCATCATCAATGTAAATAAATCCCTCCCTTCATTCAAAAAAATTATATTCATCTTGCAGGTGTTATTACACACTAAGAAAAACAGCTCTAAAATATTCTTCAGGTTAAAAAAATCTTTTCCGAATATGAAAATCGATATTATTTCTGATTGAAAAAGAGAGGGAAATAGTTTTCAACACTTTATTTAGTGTTTTAGGGATCTCATTATTAACATTTGGGTGTCTTTGACCTTTGTTGTGTTCAGGAGGTCCTGAAGCACCATGCTGTGTTTTCACCGTGCAGTAGAAGAATCAGTATGTTACTGCACTAAAGAGAGGCTGGACTGCAAGTAGTGAAACACTTCATCACTACAATCTCTGTTTGCAATGCGCTTGCATAAGAGTAAATATTTCCTTTACTGACTCTGAAGTCAAAGTAGTTGGCGTCCACATATTATGAGGGTTGTGCAAAGAACTGTCAAGTCCTAGAACAAAATGATAGTCCTGCTCCCAGGCACCTACACTGTAACCATGAGATAAAAGGCAGCAGATGAAAGTGGACAAGCGTTAGGACCATTGGAGGAGAAATAACAAAGTATTTCTATAAAAATTGAGCATGTTAATAATTGGAGCTAACAGAAGTAGCTCAAGGAACAGAGGGATATGCTAAAAAGATCCTTAAAATATTGAAAAATAGCTTGCTATTGAAAAGGGAGCCAAAGGAAATGTACATAGAGAGGAATAACATTAGCCAAAGGGGCAATCGAAGACACTCATTTATTTCGGTAGCATTCTGAGTGCACAGCAGTGAGGTATAAACGTTTTGGCAGAGAGAACTACTGTATCGGAGATATGAGAAGATGAGAGCCTGGATGAGAAACCTAGACGTGTGAATGCATAAGGCTAATTATCTTGGGTATGTTGTTAGGAAAGAATCTGCACGTGTGGATGTGGGGAATCTCAGGAGAGATGGGAATCAAAGATGATGTATAACAGTGATGAAAGTATCTAGAATTGCAGGAAAAGGATGCAGCAAAATTTATTTGGAAATAGAGTAGAAATAATTTAAACTATATTTAACCTATGCTGACAACTGGACGAACAATAATATAGGGAAGGCTGCAAGTTAGTTGATGGGGGGAGAGGGGGACCAAGACTTGGAGAAGAGAGTGATAGAATTTGTGCTGAGGGTAATAGTATGTAGAGGAGTACCAAAGCAGAACAAGGACAAAGCTTGCACAAAACTTGGTGTATCTGAGCTGTACACAATAGCATAACTTGATCTATCTACTGAGCCCTACACAATGGCATAAAATAGACTATACACGATCTACACATAAGATCTTTTGCAAAAAAGAAAAAGTTATAGAAATATATATTAAAGAATAATGTGCTAGTGAGACATCAGGGCACTGGAAGACTTTGTAATGGGAGGAGGTGATGAAAAATGAAGTGATGAAGTTGTGTGAAAGGATGTAATAGAAGGAAGGAAAGGAAGGAGAAGAGAAAGCAACCTGATAGGTCAGGTAAATGGGAAAATGTTATGGGGGAAAAAAAATTATTAGTAGAAGGTATTGCTGTCACGTGTTTCTAGGCATCAAATCTTAATAGCTATTCACTTTATTGCTCTCATGTAGTTATTCTAATAGGTGAAAATAGAGGTAAAATTAAAGTGGAAATTTAATCAACACAACAACCGTAACCCATTGCATGATTTGGGACTATTCTGGGGGATCTACCGTGCCTGAGGGAATGGCTCTAAAGTTCACTATGAAAAATACAGAGATAGTGTTATTTGCTGCATTAATTTAATATATGCATACATTTTCAGAAGTAGAAGACATTCTACATTGACTTACATTTAAATAGATTATAGAACCCAGCTGAAATGGTTAGCTTCTTGAGAAGTAGTGCAGCAGGAAAAAACTTAGATGATTATAACATCTACTGTGAAGTTTTGCATGTGATATTGCTGTTTAAAATAGCCATAGTACATACTTTGTGTGTTAGTGAAAAACAGAACTTGGAAATGTTTGCATCTGACAGTGATCTATTTTAAGTAAAAGAAGAATATTGTTTAGGTGCTAGTGAGAAGTGTGAATATTGTGATTGGCTTCTGCACATAAACTGCAGACAGGTAATATGTGGAGAGCAAATGAATTGCTACTGTGTAAGCTTAAAACTGTAGATGCAAAAGCTAAAATAATATTTACCTATACATGGTATAATGAATCTTTATTGGCAACTGGTATTCATAGACTATTTGAAAGGTGGTATTGGCCAGAGTTATTTGGCAGAGATCTTGCCTAGTATACATTTGCAGAGCCTGTCTGCATAAGGATGCTGGCAGGTTTACCCTGATTTCTGTTCCAGGTGACAAATTTCTATCCAAGCATATGAGTGATCAAATATTTTCCACTGGAATCTGGGCACTGTAAAATTTCTGAAGCTGAGTAGAAAAATTGCAGGATTTGCTTGGACTATAATAGTCTCTGCATACCACCGTGACGGCAAAATATTTCCACTTGGACTACATCAGGGCAAACTGCGCCGAACTGAACTAAACATTTTTCTGGAAGGCTGATTGTATTTTGTTGCCACTTGTCAATGGCATCTTCTCTTAACCTAGAAGCTCTGATTACCATTGTCTTCAGTTAATTTCTGTGTGAAAATTAAGCAACAGCAATGGAAAGTACCGGTGCACTAACTTTATCTACCAAAGAATTCAGTCCAAACCAGATGAAAGCTATACCATAACCACATTAGGTTTTTTTTTCCGATGCAAAGCCAATTAAGAAACAGAACAGTTTCCATTAGTTTATTTGTCTTTCCTGGAGCAATTACAATTGCTAAACTTTCCTAAACTGTACAAATGTGGAGTCTCCCCTTGTGACAGGTTGTTTAAATTTATAACTAAAGCTAGCATTTCCATCTCCAATAAAAGCCAAACAGACATTTAATTATAGTGCGTGACATTTCTGACTAAAATAGAGCCAACAGAGCCTGTCAGACAGCCCTCATTGTTCATGAATTTTGAACAAATTGGGGATCTGTGAATTTATAGCCAGGTTTTTCTCTACTATTGTTTAAAATAGCACACATGGAAAACACGCCGTGGGTGTGTTGTAATTCGGCTTTAATGATGTAACACTTGGTTTCTGTCAATTGTTGGAGGATTGCAGTAACACTGGTTTAGTGCTTCAGACATTGCATGTTCCTTAGCAATTATAGTCCAGCTTTCAATAATGGCTGTTGGCGGGATATCCACAAGTGAAGTCATAGCAATTTTGAAAAAGAGCTAATAAAAATACACCTGCCTTGTAGTGGAAAACGAGCCTTTAATATCTTTGCTTTGAAGTTGAGTGAAGCCCACAGCATTAACTAACAGATACCAGTATTATGATGCAGTAATCCACTCCCCCAGGGGAAGTCAGGGGATTGAAGTATGAAAGGCTGCTATTTTCTAGTCACATATTTTTCAGTCACCATAACATCATGATGGAAGAATGGGAATAACGAGGTGATAATAAAAACTGGAAGGGGTGTTAGCTGTGAAGTTAGGAATAGACAAAGCCATCACAAACTGTAATTCAGGGATGCTACAACTTAAGTGATGTATAATGACTCAATTGTTAGTTTTAATACAATTCCTTATTTAAATATATCCAAATGCACTTTTTGTAAGAACGATATATGGACTATTAAAAAAGTATTTAAGAAAAATAACAAGTATTTTTTTTCCCACGGATTCTCAGCTTTCTATTCTGTTTCTATTCTGGATCAGTTTAGCTTTTGACAACATTTTTCACAGCCACTGAATGTTTACGGCCATTAATAATCCTCAGTTGGTTTTTTTCGCCAAAAGATCTAGAGTGGATTTCTTTTGTCCTTTTGTTAAATTCTCTTTTATGTTGTCTCCTGATATACTTCATATGTTTTGAATTCTTTTTCATTTTAGGAAGCATGCATGGTTACATCCTGGTGGCATATACAGTCCACTTATGTGTCTTTCTAGGGCAGTCCATAATGCAGTAGTTACATGAAGTTGTAAACTTCTGTTTGGAAGAAATGTAACAAAATAAATTTTCAACAAAAATGGTAGGAAAAAATCCAACCTCTTGAACTACTTCTGAAAGGAGAACAGGAACTTGGAGGATCAATTCCTGCCTATTTCTAAATTAATGACTGCTTAGGAAACGACAGAATCTTTCTTTGTGTTGGTTTAACTGAGTGGAAAATGCATCCAAGAATGCCCATATTATAATGCATTTATTAGGTATGATTACTGTGTTTGTAAAGAGTCTCTAGAATTACACTATGAAAGGCCTTTAGCATTTAGAAGTTACATTGTCAAAGGAAACATGGTTCCATGTTCTCTTTTTTGTTATGCACAAAACTTCGTGGTCTATTGTAGCACATTTCTCCCATCACAGAGATGGCTGTACTGTAGGGAACACTCTGGAAGGAACTGAGCCAGGAACGTATAATCAGAGCTCAGCTTAGGCTCGCGGTTGTTCAGTGTGATATATTATGCAGCTACTTTGCAAACACTGCAGTTGCAATTAAGACCCAAACTGCAAAAACATTGTATGGGTATATATATAAATGGGCCTCTTATCGTAGGTGGAGGGGAGCGGAAAATAAAATGATTGGGATGTTAGAACAACAAAATTAGTCTGGAAATCAGCAGAGCTACTTCCATGTTAATCACTAGATATAATTTATGAAAAAAAAAACCTAACACACTTTGATCAGGAATTTGTCTGCGACTCAGAGCAGCCCAGGAACCCAAAGGATACAAATCCTACAATTAGACATTCAGTTTTAGCTGTGTTAGAGGTTCCTCTTCTTAAAATAACCAGAATTTGAACTGCATCCCTTCGGAGCTGGATGCTCCTTTGCTTGTCCTCACACTTGCCAACATAGTAGGGTCCTTTAAGTGGAGAGGTGAAAGATAAAGGGTGCTTAACCCCATGCTGGCCCGATCAAACACCATGCCCTGCTAACACAGGAAGAAACATTCATCAAAGGGATATCGCTTGAGTATGATCCTACAAAGACTTACACACATGCTTAACTTCTCGTTAATGGGACTATTTAGGTGCATGAAGTTAAGCATGTGTTTTAAATCTTTGCTGGATTCTAGTCTGTATTTTCCTTTCCACTAACCTGAGCCTTTACGCAAGGCAGTTACCTTACTGGTCTGAAATGCTGAAAATTCTCTCTGTCTATGGTGAAGATCTTATATGTCTGAATTTACTTATTGGCCTTCTCTAGTTGCTATGGGATTTTAATTTTATTATGTCTGTGCTTTTGATTTGTTTAGGGTTAGTAGTGCATTTTTACAAATTTCAAATAATTTGCATAGATTTACTACTTTTTCAGAGCAAGTATTTATATAATTGATTTTCAAATAAAAATGCAAATAATTCTTGTTTTATATTTTAAAAAATAGATCAATAGTGATACAGACTTCTAACTTTTGTACTAGATTTTACTCTTAAATAAGTCTTTAACTTTCAACATTGCTGTAAAATAAGTAAGGGAATAATCTATTTTACTAATTTCTATTGTATTGTTTTGGGAGTGAACTTGTGCTGCTGTTGGAAGATTTCCTATTCAGCATTTAATTTAGTAAAAAGAATGTAGAGAAATGCTGAATCAAAGCGAACTATTTAGGTTCTGGAAACAGAAAGAAACATAGTGACCTTTTAAACTGTAAGTGTTCAATCCCATAGCTAAATTTCAATACAATCTGCATTCAGTCCTAGTCATAAAGGTTTTGTTGTGCAGGGTAAACCAGATATATCAGGAAGTCGATCCGTCACACTTACAAACTTCATAGTACTGTCACTACATATTTTACTGCTGTACTTTTCTTTGTAGAAGTCAAGTGTGTAATTTGCGTCATTACTCTGAAAGTAAATTGCTATGGAGGCTTGACACCTGCCAGTGCTGGTATTCATTTCAAGCTGTAAAACGCTACTTTGAAATAAATATTGGGAAGCTCATTACATGTTGTCAGCTGTTTCATCCATGTTAGCATATAATAATATAGCTAAATATTTCTGGATTCTATTTTCTACTAACAAAATGAATAAAACTCTTTATGAATACTCTTCTGTACTTTATAAGTATTTTCTAAAGCTAAGTTCCCCGATTTTTATCAAATTTATACACATACACTATTTTTCCCATATGTTCCTATATGAGAAGCAGGTACAATTTCTGCTTTTATACTTAGAAAGTTCAGTATCCAATTAAAGGATTAAGTGGGCCAAGTCTGACAAGAACTCTGAAAGTGAAATTCCCCTAGCCTCCATTATTTCCAAATTCAGACATAAACTAAATTTAACTGAACTTAGAGACTGCATAGTGCCTGAAGTCAGAAGAACCTAGATTCTGAACCTGGCTGGTTCTGGATAACTCCCAGTCATTTCGGAGGTGTGGAGTGTAAATAGAAGAGGAAATAATTTTTTGCTATTTTAGCGGTTGCATTAGTACTTATGATCATTTCTAACAGGAATGTCCCCTGCCTTGTGAAACATATTTATCTGCTCCATCTTTAGCTAGACTGTGTCTAACTGACTTTAGAGAATCTGGACTGAGAAGTGTCATAAAGAAAATTACATATACAAATGTAATGTATTAAAACAAGAGTGTTTGTAATCACAGGTATTCAGCAGATTATTTCAACTGGAGAGTGTTTATAAATTAGTATCAATTTTCTGCATTGTTGAAAGGATTTTTTTTTTGGAAGGTCGAAGGGAGAATGTGAGAGAAGAAAAACGCTTGTTAGTGTGTTGTGTCCTTCATACTTGTGGTCCCACAAACCAGTTGCCAATTATAGTTAAAAGAAAAATTCTCACTTCCTGCCTCCCCCCCCCCCCCCCCCCCCAAGGGCCAGCAGCAGCCACCCCCCAGCGACCCCAGAAGAACAGCTCTGTCTTTTGTGCACACCCTCCTCTCGCTGCTTTACTCAACG
>Ga0181612_142069_pt1 | contig 17932 bp, 11 predicted proteins | sample HoacroProtozoa21_FD_119630 | JGI IMG/M metagenome (GOLD analysis project Ga0181612, IMG submission 119630) | Hoatzin crop microbial communities from Cojedes, Venezuel. Combined Assembly of Gp0051906, Gp0051904, Gp0051908 | reverse complement strand
TTTTTCCAGTCACCAGGGACTTCCCCTGACTGCCATGACTTCTCAAATATTGTGGAGACTGGCTTGGCAACTACATCAGCCAAATCCCTCAGGACTCTGGGACACATCTTGTCAGGCCCCATCGACTTCCGTATGTTCAGGTTCCTCAGGTGGTCACGAACCTGATCTTCTCTTGCAGTGGGAGGGACTTTGCTCCCCCAGTCCCTGTCATGGAGCCCATCCACTGGAGAGGTGTGGGAAGAGAGGCTGCTAGTGAAGACTGAGGCAAAAAAGTTCTTGGCTACCTCGGCCTTGTCCTGGTCCGTTGTCACCAGTTTGCCAGGGTTGCTCATCGGGGCGGGTGTGTGTACGCTTTCTTTGACCTTCCTTTTCTGTCTGACATACCTGTAGAAGCCCTGCTTATTATTTTTTGTGTCGCTTGCCAAGTTCAGCTTCAGCCATCTTGTTTCTATATTGTATATATATAGGACCCTTTCGAACTGAAGTTTATTTTAATTTCTCGGTTTGTTCAAGCATGGAATCTTTAGGTGGATACCTGACTGTGGCTCACTGTGGCAGGATTTTTGTATGTCTCAAATGTGATACACAAGATACATAACAACCTTGTTCTTATTGCTGAGCTTACGACTGATCTGCAAGAAACATCATTTGATCTAAAGAATGGCTGGAGAGATGTTGCAGTGCTGTGACCCTCCAGCTGAGGTCAGGGAGCCAGCCTTGGCATTTCAGTGGACTGGAGGAAAATGCTGTCTGTCTGTCCTTCATCCGTTTTCCCTCTTCGTATTCATTTATCCGAACACTCTTCTGAATTAAGCAGCTCAGATTTTATTAATATGGTACTAGCAGTCAGAACTTGTAATAAAAAGCGTTTGGTATAATCAATGTGTTATGCTTTACATGTTTCAAATGTATTAAATACTGTATCACCCCTGCTAATTTAGTGATGTAGGTACTAGTTTTGGACTTGGACGGGGTTTGTGGCACCTATTCAAACTTTGATTTGTAATTTTAGTAGGGTTGTCCACTGTAGCACAAGAGCAGAACAGCAGAGGTTTCCCCTGAAAATTGGGCACAGCTGTATAATTAAGTTTTTATGTGTAACTATATACAAATTCCTGATGTATTTTCAGCTGCTTGGGGTGTTGTTTGCTTTATGTCTTAAATTAGGATGTTGGGATGTAGTACTTGAGTTTAGAAATGATTATTAACTTTTCATGGTATTTGTGGCCAGCTTGGAAAAGCGTTTTTGACGCTTTTTCAGTATGAGCTTTGTAGATTTATTCATGTTTATAGGGGACAAAAGAGTTTAATGTAGGCCACTGAACAACAAACGCCCTTTTCCCTGGACACATGCATGCACATGCCAGGAAAAAAGGGATTTTTTTTAATATAGATATTTTTGATACATACAGTGTAATTTATGAAACAAATGAAAGACACTACTTTCCCATGCTTTTGGACTGTGTATCTAGGTGTTTGATACATGTGACCTCCATGCATTAATTGATACATGTGTATGAATTGATAGTCAGTCAATGTTCTGATTGACAGAAGCTGTTGCAAGCCTTGTGGAGCAGAAGTACATTAGAAGCTTTTGATATTTTTGTTCACTATTTTGGTTTATTTCTTCCGTTATTGAAAGGAAATAGCTTTTAGAGAGGCATTAAGAATGGAAGAATGAACTTACTAGATTCTGAGGAAGTGGAGAAAGGAGGAGGTTGTAAGGTTGTTGAATATACGAAGTCATGTGGTTTTTTCCACCCATTTTGACTTTTATTCTGTTAGTGCTGTTCCAGAATTACAGTGCTTACTGTACTGTGAATTTTTATCTCAAATGAGAGAAACATCAATAATACATCTTTTATTTTTACAAGGCAGAAATGTATTTTCAGTCAGCTTGGTTTTTGAGGGGGGATCGTAGCTCTGAACCGTTAGTTGAATTGCTTTTTCGTGGTGTTTGGGTTTTTTGTTGGGTTTCTGTTCCCTTATGTTTGTTGGTTTTGTTAGAAAGCACAATATATTTGATTTCTTTAGCCTAAAAATGAAACACTGATCATTTTTAATCAGAAGATGCAGAAGAATTTCTGATAGTTTTTTCACTACTTCTAAAGAATTATGTTCTTGGGTAGGTTAATGTAAGCTTTTGTTCCATGTTTTTCCTTTCCTCTGCAGGCAATGAGTATAAAGACAGGTTAAAAAAAAATAGAACTGAAGGCGTTGAGAATAATTATTGCGATTAGTCAGCACATCACATGTTTTGATTGCTGGGAGATACGTGATCAAATTATGTGGTTTCTATCCTCTAGTGTGGTGAGGGTAAAAGCAGTTAATATCTGTTTGTCTAAATCTAATTTACATGAGTCAGATTTAAGAATTCTGAGTGCTTGAGCTAATAGGGGCCTGACTGCCCCTTGGAATGACTATTTCCAGGGAAATCTCCAAAGCAGATAGTTGGTTCTGGAGTTTCTGTGGCATCAGACTGGGGTGAGTAGAAGCAATGTAACTGAATAACAATTCAGGTAATTAGATGGTGATTGGTAGTGTTTAGTGCAAAATTCACATTCGTAATTTCCATCTCGCTGTTGTATTGTTAGTCTTTTAAGCTGTATCATCCATAGTATCAGCAAATATTAAATGCTTTTCCTGATTTTTCTCTATAGATGGCAGTGCAGCTTTTATTGGGTAACCTTAGATTAGAAGTGTTTTGATAATCTTTGAAAAAGGAACTTTTGCAGAGGGAATTTTAACTAGGCTTCTGGAATGGCAACCAGAATAGGAAGACAGTGGAAGGAGTTTGGCTACTTAATCTTTTTGTTCCTTTTTTGGGAGGAGAAAAGCAGGTATCTTTGCTATTCTCAGTAGAGCTTGGTTTTAAGGACATAGAGGGGGAAAAAATAAAAGAAATTTGCCCTCTGTTAGGACAGTCCTTCTGTTCTTCACTGACTGAGCCAATCACTATGGATAAAACATGCAATCCAGTGTTGGAGGTTTAGAAGCTATACAAATCTAAATAACCTCTCATAAGACAGTGCCATGGGGACCTACAGCTAAGTAGGACATACATGAGTTTTTTGAGACTTTCTGAGGATGAAAACGTTTTTATTCTCTAATTGTGTAACAGAAAAAAAAATTATTCCACTACCCCTGCTTTTGTTTCATTTCCAGTTTTGAAGGCAACAAATCAATTGATTAACATTCTAAGAATTGAACTCCTTTCCAGTTTTTAAGCATTCATTTCATTGGTATTTCTTGTACTCCCTTCAATAACTGGTGTTTGCTGCTGAGCACCAAGTCACTGATCCTGCTTCTGCTGTTCTGTGTGAGACGATGATGGATGCTTAGCAGAGCAGTTGTGATGGCTCTGTGAATTAGCAACATAGACAGTATTTGTCTATGTGTATTCTCACTTGAAGTCTAGCTGTACTGTTTGTGCCAGCTACCTACTTTAACACGTAGCTGCTTTACTGTTTCAGGGCAGAATGCTGCTTAGAAATGTGAGGTACAAATTCTGCTGTGCTTTGTTTGTGGGGTTGTTTGTTTTTGTGTGTTTTTTTTAATCTAGGCTTTAATCAATTCTGTTGCTAGCTAACTTTAGGTCAGGGACCAAGTTAAGGGTTATAATTAAAATGTCTCATTGTTTCACTGCCAGTGACTGAGTAGTTATAAATGAAGCTTAGATTACAATTATTTAAAAAAGAAAAAAAGCCTTGCAAACAAGATTAGGAGTTAGATAACAGAAAGAAAGGAAGAAAAACAGACAACCAAACAACAAACCTTAATGTGGATCTACACATTTGCTGTGTCTGTAAGTTTGAATTGTGTTCATGATTATGATGTGTCTTCATTGAACCAAAAAAACTTCACAGAGCCAAGCTGAAACCAAGATTTTTAAAGTTCTTAGTTCCTACAGATGAATTTGGTTTCATTAGAGGAGGAGACTGTATTAGTATTTTGTTTGCTTGTGCCTACTCGGTTAGCAGCTGGAAGGGTTGCTGTTCCCCAAGTAGAAGTCTGGTGGTTATGCATCTGAAGGACTGAATGTCTGATTTCCACAACGATCTTTGAAATAGCTTCTTGAAACTGAAGTCATTTTACTTCAGAGTGCAGGAAACATACATGTGTGGTTTTCCCATTTCTTGGAATGAGAAATTGGACTATAGTCAGCAAATCAACCTTGCTGCACTTCTGCTTTCATTAATTTTTGTCTGGAAATACTCTTCAGCATACATATAAGCAATGTAGCCTAAAACATGATCCACACTGGAGTCACATTGCTCCTTTGCTAAACCGATAACGAAGCACGCTTTTTTCTTTTTTTTTTTTTTCTGTAGCAAGGTTTGAGCTGTTTTGTTTTCTCCCATCCCTTTTAGTAGTAGACACATAAGAAACAAACTTTAGTGTGTTTGTTCAGAGTGAAGCTTTGAATATGTTTGGGAAGTCAAAGTTCTTATTTACATTAAGAATGGGATAGATAATACAGTTGTTATTGTGTGTATTGTTCTGAGGTATGTGCTTTTTTTTAAAGACACTACAATATTCTAGCGCATAGTAGTCTGCAAGAAGTTAAAATTCAAACTGAAAGTACTCCAGTCTTTTGGTTTCTTTCTTTAATAATGTCTAGAGAACAAGTTGTTGTGATGTGTTTGGTTGGGTTTTTTTTAAGCAATTTCATTCAGGACAATAGATTTAGACAGGAAACTTTTATGAGTGTTCTCTGTATTATCGGGTCGTATCAAGACTATCTTAGAAAAAGACAAAAGAGATCAAGTCTTTTGAGCTTTTTACTGTGGGATCTAATAACAATATGAATGTTTGTGCTATGTTATTTTTTAATGAAATAAATAAAGCCAGTATTTTGGGTGTATACAGAGTGAGCATCAATATAATTATAAGGATATAGGATTATGGAGTAATAATTGAAGTCTGGCTTGAGGAGACAGATGGGCTTTAGCTGCTTTGCTGAGAATTTAATTGCTCTTGGGATGAAATCTGGATCTCGTTGGAATGAATCTGTTTTATCATTTATTGGCGTGGCCAGAACTTTAGCCGGAGTGTGAAATAGTTACACTTTTGTATTCCTCCTAGTTAGTTTTTGAAATCTTTTTTGCTTTGTTGTATTTTTTCATTTCGTGATTGAAATTTGGGAAAATGCAGTTCTGGATTAATTTCTGAGATTGAGCAGAATAGTTTCTGGTTTGAGGCATAGGTACTCACAATGAAATATGCTTAAATATGCTCTACTTCTCAGAGAAAGAGAAAATAAGCTTGCTAAAATAGCATTGTTTAGTTCAATCACTAATTTCTTCCAGACATTTAGTTATTTACAAGTAATTTAGTGTTAATTACCTTAAATTTTTTAATAATTTACTTCTGAAAATGAGTACAGTAAGCTTTAAATTGCTGGTTTGATTTCTCAAATGAGTAATTTATTATGTGAATTCAGACTTGTGATGTGCGTATTTCTAATACGTTCAGTTCTGTAGAGTGAAGTGTTGGGTAGAAGACAACACCTGCATCTTCCTTTCTTTAGCTGTACATTCTCTTAAGGAGGTTAATGCCAAAGCCATAGTTCTTGTTCTATGAGAGCTGGACTTTTTAAACATTGGACTGTTTTGTTACAGCTGTCATAAAAATACAAATGCAAGTAAGCTTAAAAAGTATGGAATAAAACAGCTATTCAGATATGTAAGGATTGTTTTTAAAGTAGTGTTTGGGAGATTTATGAAGCGTGAATCCTTTGGAGGTTACCGTTTTGAGGTAACATATCTCTTTCCCAGTGTTTTTTCTTTTTGATGGAACTATGTAATACTATGAATGAAATTGTTTTGGAAACAGTACAATGCTAGTTCCAAACAGGTAAATGCTGAGTGTCTATACTGTGCTAGCAGCACTATGTAACAGCCATTGCAAGCATTTTCAACACAATCTGAATTAAAAGCAAAGTTTACAGACTTGAACACAATTTAAGCAGTATACTGAAAATGAGTTGCATTCTTATGAAGCTTTTCATAAGCAGTGGTTGATTTATTGAGGCATTCAGTAAAGAGTGTTCAGAAAGTCTTGTGCTTCACTTTCATCAGTTTAACAGGGCATAATGAAGCTAAGCATGTATCTTTTTCTCGACACAGACATTTCTTTTTCTTGCTGTAACTTTCTCAAAAGAGCAGCCTTGAAATAAGCCCTTCAGGTGCAAGCTAGTTACAAGAAGCACACATAAAAAGCAGTTTCCATCTAATGAGATAGTTAAAATTTTATTCTTCTTTCTGCTTTTCATGGTGCAAGTGAAGTGTCTTAAGATTTTAAGATGCTGAAGGTAAATGTAAAAGAAAAGTTTAAAAAAAAGTAACTGGTTTGATATAAAATCTGCATTTTCATATGAAAGAATATGTATACATAGAATTTTGTTATTGAAACAAAGACTCTTATATTTGTTTAGATTTTTGTGGTACCTTTACGTAAGCCATTACTGAAACCCCTAGATTTCCAACATCTGAGGCGGTTTTTCTCCCTGTTTTTGTATTTGCTTTTCTGTCTGCAAGTTGATACTAAATTCCTCCAGTAGCAAAGTTGTTCCAGCCTGGAAAGACTTGAACGCCATTCAGCTCTTTCCTTTTTTGCCCAATAAGAGACTGAACTAACCGACAGATTGTGTATACTTACTACTGGTATAAAAAATTAGTTCAATGATCTATGACTAACGAGATCCTAACTGCCGATCTGCCACACTTTGTGACCTTGAGTGGGTCTCAGGGAGTCTTATTTGTCTATTTTTAGAATAATGGATGAACTAAAAATGAACAGTAATGCTTGGTGTTATCGTCAGTATGTATTACATTATTGAGATATTTGTGGTTCAGCATACAACAAACAAGATGTTTCTCAAAGCAGAGGACAGCATTTAAAAAAAGACACTTGTATTTTTTTTGACAGTCTGTACTCAGATGAACAGTGTTGACTAATTACATGTTGTTCTTTGTTAGAATATATGTCTTTTGGCTAAAAAGAGGTTAACCTAGTACAGAGAATTAATTGTTTCGTGTGCTCCTATGATGATTCCTTAAAGCAGTTTGTGTACTTCAGCTGGGCACTTCCTTAAGAAGGGTCTGAATTTGTTCTATGCCTGAAACCAAAGGATGATTTCACCTCAATGCCATTCGGACTTGAATTTATTATGACATTAATAAATACACATGCTTCTAATTTTGTTTGTGGCTAGATATTTTTTAAAAATCTGTTTATTTGCTAGAGAATTTTGTACAGTGACAACTAATTACATGACTAGATGCCCAGTACTTTATTGAGCGAGTGGGGTTGAAAGGAAGGAGAAGGCATTATTCTTGTGGTAGAACAATATTTAATTAAATATAATGGCTGTAGTCTTGGGGAATCTTGTCATACCTATATTAGAGTAATTTGAAGTAGCTGGTCCTTTTTTGGCACCTGAAGATGCTGCCTAACGAGCCTGTGAGACCTCAGACTTTTCAGTGTTTCTTGCTGCTGCCAAGTTTATCTGGCCACTGTTGTGACATAGCTGGATCACAGAGGAGGAAACTGGGCAATCTCTCCTACAGGTATGTGAATCGATATTAGAATTCGGTAGTTTGTCAGTCTCTCAGACTATGAGACTGTAGTATCAGTGTAGGAGAAGGTAATTTTATCTACCTATTAGCTAGAAAGTATTCCAGCAAACAATGATAAAGGCACTTCAGAAATCATCTGCTGCGGACACGTAGATCTGCATGGGCAATAATTGACATTCTCAGTGGCACATCTGTACAAAACAAAAATCTATCTGTGAACCTCCTGGAAAATTACTAAGAGCAAACCCAGAGGGTGTCAGATACAACACAAATTGCAAAGTATTTCCTTCTGCCTTCCCCTCTCTGCCCAGCATACTGTAGACCATTTTTATGGACAGAGCTGTATAGCACACAGAATCACTAATGTGGAATGGCAGCTCAGAGTTCTAGGTTTTCTGCTTCTGCTCAGAGAGTTTTCATTTGTTGTGTTCATCACCAAAGAAATCCTGTCCTGCAGGACAGACTGAATTATTCATTAGTCCTTCACACTCATACCTGAGAGCCTGACTTTTAGGTTTGTAGGCCAATATTTTTCTTGGCAAGAAGCACTGGAGTAGCCCAGGAAGTCTTCTGTGAGCTTTTAGCTTTTACTGATGCATTCTAGAAAATGGCAAACACCATGTCTGCATTTTGCTTGTGATATTAAAGGATTTCTTGGAAATACATTATCTTAATAAGCTGCCATTTCTGCTTAGGATGTCGGTGTGAAGGAGCTTTGTCTTACTCTGTTTTCTAAAATCTAAAGTGGTTCAGACTTCCTGGTCAGAAATACAGTGATTCTGGGATTGGTATCTAATACAAGATGTCAGCCTTGGAAGATGTTTTTCATTGGCATGCATCTGTGTGCCACTTACCTGAAGCTGGTGTTGCTGGTAACCTCTGCTGATAAGGTCATGTCCAAGTTTCATGCTCTTTTGTCCCAGTGTCTTCACACCGTGTTCCAGATTGACACAAATGATGCTGACTCACTTGAATTGTACTGTTCTAATTTCATGGTTTTTATTATGTTGATAAAATTGCTTTCATTTTTCCAATATTACAAGTAGAGAAATCTCTGGCATTTGTTCTACATATCCTTAATTTTCAAAAAACTTTCAGCTGTGCCTATTTGGGAAACCATTAGACTTCTTGTTTTTGATTTCAAAGCCTCAGAAGTCAGTGTCACCTTTTTGCATGTAGTCTTCATAATGAACAGTATCCATGAATAGTCTTCATTATTCCATTATTTGTGGACATATTAAATTGGTGGGAGAGCATCCTTGATTAATACATCCACAGTTAAACTTTTGGTATAAAACTGTGCAACTGCTATGTAAAACTCTGTATTATTACTTGTCTTACTGCAGAACTTAGAGTACAAACTTGTTTCAGTATGTTTTGTTAGCAGGGTTCCTCAGCCATACTTTCAGCAGAGTTTGCTGGCAGACCATTTTCTACTCACGGCAGAGAAGGGAAATGTCATCAAAGCAGAGACTGTGGTTTTAGAGGTGCTGTCTTCAGAGTGAAAATAGCCACCGTGTACCCTCCCACCACTGCTCCAGTCGTCAACTTCAGGGCTTAACTATTTCAGCAGTGGGGGGTGCTGAGAAACTGAATTACTGAATGAGATGATGTTTCTGTCTGTCTTGTGTGATGTACATCCCTCTGCTGTCAAATATTAAGAGGTTATATGACTATATTACAGTGCACAAACCTCTTGTGATGTTGGTTTGAGAGGCATGACATTTTGTGAACAAGCTTTTATGGCAAATTACCTGCTTTCCTTTGGGATGGGAAGACATACATGCCTTTGAGAGCTGCTTGATTCAGGACTGACAGTAAATCTTCTCATGCTGTTTTGGCTGGCAAAATCATGGCAGGCAACTTCACTTGTACTCCTGTGTTTCATTTGTAGTAGCTGTTAATGACAACTTTGAATTTGTGTGGTGGAGAGTGGGGGAGAAAGCAGCAGCTGATGTAATCGGAAATATGAGAACAAACACTGGTAGAAGCTAGCACTTCTTTTATTTTGTAAGCTGTAGGAGATGGTAACTGCGTATCCAGTGTTACATTTTAATGTGAGTTTATAGCTATTCCTTTTCAGTTTTTTTCTTTATTCTACGAAGTAGCATTACTTTTCAATAACAGCAGGACTTCAGAATTACTCTAGTGTAATTCATCGATCTGTATTGCTGAATTTTTCAGTATTACACATTGTTTTCCTTACTCCTAGGAAATCTTCAAGCCATAGTAAGCAGGTAAACATGTGCCCAAAGATAACAGTAATCTTAACTTTAAAAAATACTCCAATTTTATCAGTATAAACAAGAAAAACATTTTTTTAAAAAAATATGTGAAGTAAATTGCGACATATCTCTAACCCATCTCACTGGGTTTCTGAACATTTTGCAGATAACTTCATTAAAACCACCTTGGCTGGCACATGGTTTCCTTTTCCTTTTTACCTAAAATTGTGTCCTAAAAAGTTATAGGAGCATTCCAAATTATTTTCTGTTGCGAAGCATCAGAAATTTAGGGGAGGGGCAATGTCTTACATGTGTTGGGGTCAGTTGTTTTTGTAGTACATGCAGCTTTGGTCCCTCTCGATGAGATTGTGTACACCCAATTTCAGCCTTACTGTCCCTGCAGTTCTAAATATGGGATGCACTTTAACTTCTTCATTGCATTCAGGCCAAATTGATACCACCTGCAATGTGCTATCACCTTATAACTCTGATTGTCATCCTCCATGAGACTGGAAATTTAACAAAGAGCCATTTTTCCACATACCAGGTGGCGCGTTTAGAGATTGGTCAAAATGAAATTACTCAAACAGCTGGGAGGTATTTGAGGATTGTTTTGTTTTTAATTATAAACAAGTATATTAAGCTGATGCTATAAGAATAAAAGACATTAATGCTGTATAACAAGTCGTATTCAGATTACCCCAAAAATCTGGCTAGGATATAATTAAAACTTACTATGCGTGGTAATCTTAATTGATTGCTTGGTAGCAGCCCTGCCGATGGTGTTCCTCTGAATTTTGAGGTTCTAGTTTGGTTCCTTTCTCAGACAGAATTATTTGAAGCGTCCTTATTTTCCTTTAAGCTGAACTACTATTAATACAAGTGCAAGTCAGTGAGGCGAGAATCATTCACAATTAGTTTTGCCAGTTAGGAGTATCTGTAGCAATTACATATTGCTTTATAGTGTAAAATACTCCATTATTTTAGGAGAACTATAAAAGAAGTGCTAAACAACTGATACTGGTAGACTTTTCTCTGAAAACAAATAGAAGCGATGAGCAGAGAGGACTGCTTTTCCTTGGCCTCTGCTATGCCTGTGTTGGTGTTTATGCTGACTGCTGACGGCTTTCAGTTATTGTGCTCGACAGTAAAATGGAAGCTTTCTACTTAAAAGCATCTGCCTATTTAAAAAAAAAAAAAAAAGAGAAAATGTTCTTAAATTTTGCTGGAATTCTGCAGAGAGATGGTCAAAATGCTTCCCCTCCTGTTCAGTTGCTTTTCGGAAGGTTGGTTACTGGGGGCTAGATGGCAGTGGAGGAGCACGGTGTGTGGCCGTGGGGTCCGGCTGCTGCTGCAGGTCTGGAAAGCGCTCTTGCTTATGAACTGGTGAAGTCAATGGGATGTAAACAGGATGGTAAATTTCTGGTTTTCTGCTCACTCTCCCTTCATCATGCTATTGAATTTAATATTGCTCACACAGTCTGACTTCTGATGTTACAATAAAAAACATTTTAAAAAATAAAACAGCAAGCATAACTGCTTCTTGAGCTATAGTGGGTAATAACGTAATAATTACTTCCTGTCTACTTTCAGTAAACGTGGTTAGAACATACAATGCCTCTACAAAAACGGTTTCAAAAATAGTAAATCTTTATTTAAGACTGTTACATCTAATAGTTAAACATAAAATGTCCTGGATTTTTATAATAAAGTTTTTGTTTGATTTGTTGTCATGGCAGCCTTCCGTTACCGAGCATGAACGAAATGATGAAATACTTGTTTGGATGTTGGGCTTAGTTATCTTTAATGTCACTTGCAGTATACAGCGTTTAAAGTAAGTCCCTTCCTATCCTATTTTTGTTATCCTGCAGAGTTCTATCCCTTCTCTTCCCTGTGTGGTTTCCTCTTTTCTGAGGACTCTGTTTACAGTGGGTTTTTCTCTGCAGCTCTGCAGTACAGTGTGTGCCTTCCTGTGTTACTGTCTTCTGCCTCTGTTTTCTGCCTTCACTTAACAGTTCTGTGCAGTTCTGATTTGACGTTGTGACTTGTATTGAATTCTGATTTTTTTAATTTATCTCTTTATCTGGGGTGTCAAATGCTGAAAATAGCACTGAAAAAGCCTCTGGAAGTCTCCCTCTTCTCTATCAGCCTTGAATTGTATTCGACTTGCCGTTATCCTTTACCTGCCCTCCAGATGACTGATCTGCCCAGTGTGTTTAGTGTTTGTTCTTAAAAGCTGTTTCCTTTTTTCATTCTACAAATAGCCGAAGTGATACTTTGTTAGTTTCTGTACTACTTTCAAACTTTTTTCTTCCCTTGAGTTTTTTTGTTGCTGTGTTTCTCTCCCTTTACTCAAGCTTATCTTCTGCTTGTTGAACTTTTTTCTGTGGTCGTTTTTCATCCTTATTCTTCCTCAGTATCTTTTTTTAAGGAAAATCCCAAATCTTTAATTTTTAGCATCTCGCCAGAAGATATCTAGCCGATGCAGCTGCTTAGAAAGCAAGTGTGAAGGTGTCTGTTAGATACAAAATAGTGCAATTTCTTCTCACTTGAAATACTAAAGCACAGAGAATCATATAAACGCAGTATATATATTTTTTTTTTCTTCTGAAATTATGGCAGCTGACTACAATGATCCCTACTTTCAGTCGGGTGAGTGAACTTTTGCAGACAATAAAAGGCATTCTGTTTTGAAAGTACAACCACATGTTGATTGTAGTGTTCAAATGTCACGCTGCAAGCATCCAGCTGGGAGATCTTAACCACTGCAGTGACGTGACTGCTAATGAAGTAGTAGCACGTTTCGTCTGGGATGCTCTGATGCTGTAATACTATTTTCATGTTAGGCTGCAGATTGTACAAATAGAATCAGTATGAATAAGAAATATAAAGGTTTAAAATGGTGTTCTTTATGTTAATATAAAATCTCTTTGTAGGTATTTCTGCCATACTGGCAGGATTATTGATGGATTTTTTAATAATTAAAATATTTAGATATACAGGTGTATGTAATGAAAAAGTAATTAAGAAAAACTGTTGTACTGTAACCACAAATGGGCTAGTATATATTTTTATGTATGAGGAAAAGAGATTTTCACATTTTCCAGTGATGCTCTTTGGCAACAAAAATTCAAATTGTGGAGGAATGATTGCAAAGGCTTTAGTTCTACTCAGATTTTTGAAGTACGTGCTCTTGTGATGCATCACAGCTAAACCTTCCAGTTTAGACAAAACAAAAGCGTAGTAGGCAGGTTCAGTTTGAGAGTAGGTATTTTTTTGATGTTCTAAGGACACAAACACAGGTTTCTTGTCGCAAAACTAGTTTGAAAGTGGTCTGTTCTTTTGTGGTGTTTTTCAGTTGTCTAAACTAGTATCCTATGAATCAATTTCTATTTGATGTTTTTATAATCTTCGTGCTCTTTGAATACTATTTCGCACTAAATCCTGGAAGCTAGGTGTCTCGTAGCTTGCCTCCTGTTCAGCTCCGTCTTTGCTGATTCATATAGTGATAGGACTTCACTATGCAGTTGGGCCACTGAGATGTGTATCAAGGCTGTATTGTGATATTTTTCTTAATGTCAGAAATAATGAAGTAGAAGCTTTGCTTACTCTGTAATTGAGAAGGCTGTTGGACTTGAATTTTTTGACAAAAGGCACAATGTCCGTTCAGCTATCTTACCAACATTCTTGTGAACAACATGATCTCAAAGAGAGCTTTGTCTTTTTGTTGCTAAGTAATGGGATGGGGAATTTCTGAAACTGAGTTTGTTGTAGTTAAAAAGGTAGAACTAGCGGTATAATGTGCTACTATAATCCTGTTCTAAAGGGTCCTCTTGTGCATTGGAAGGGTGTGTTGAATTGTCCCTCTGTACAGGGATTGTTCTGTCCTTTTGATGCTGAAACCGTGAAGTCTCCAACTGCTGGGTGAATCAACGGAGTAACTGGCTTGTAACTGTCAAGTACTTTTTAGAGCCTTAACCATTGGATGAGAAACGAAGCTTTCTGTCCCAGTCAGCCCCTACATCCTCCACTGGTTTTTTGTTTGTTTGTTTTTCAAGAGTATTACTAAATTTGTAGTAATATATTCATTGTCATAGCATGAGACTCATGTTAAGCACAGTATCATGGCTTCATTGTCATGCTAACAGACACCAAACATTTTAAATAGGGTCTCTTCTGTAGTAGAAAAACAATGAAGGTAACATCTGACCAGGATGCTTGACTTTTTTTTTTTTATTTTATTGGAATGTCACAAGGACACGTGGCTGCTGTAAATGATTTAGTGACTTTGTAAACTTAGAGAAGTTGTCACAGAAGTATGTTGTAATACAGAGATGGTAGTTTTTCTAAGACTTGAATTTTTTTCATGTAAAATTGTATTTCTAAAATGTTTTTCTCACAATAATTATCCAAAAGACCTGTTGAAGTAATTCTGGTGTTTTGTAGATTCTGAGAGAATTCTATTCAGAGGGCTTTTTATTTATGTGTTTTTTTATTTTTAGGATGATTTAAATGTCATACTTTAAGCCATTGCTTAAATTGCTCTGATATGTTAATTAGTTTTTCAGTAGCCTCTAAGTTTGTTATCCATGCCCAAATTTGGCCCAAACTCTCAATTTCAGAAAACTGTCAGAGAAATGCAAATGTCAAGCTTTGTTCCAGTATGTGTCCATGAGATCTTTGGAAAAAACTTTATGTGGACAAGTGACTTTGCTTCATCTTTCAGCAGGTTCTGAGACACTGTTTGCTCTCTTACTGAAAGCAAGAAATCAGCTTGAGCTAGACGTAGAAAAATTGAGCTTAAAATTTGGCCATAAAGACCAACAACTTTCAAAATACCTTTACCTAATGGAAGTCATAAAATAACCTTGATTTCATAGTGATCTTTACTGATTATTGCTATATTTTCGTCAAAAGGAATGCAGCATAGCACTGTGAGAATAACTAACTACAAGTCTGAACTCTGATTCCAACTACTGATGATTTGTTTGTACAAAGATTAAAGTATAACTAAATAAATGGAATGAGCTATAACATGCTGTCATTCAGCAATGACCTGCTATTACTGCTGTGTTCTTCAAGTAAATAACTTTGAAAATATATATTGGAAATAGCCTAGCATCTTTACCTTTCATAATATCAAACCAGAGTGAACAGTAAAGTTTTTACTAAGTTACGTAACCGTAATGTCAGATAAAGCTGTAAATTTGCATTGTGTCGGTAACCTGCTGTAGATGACACGTGATCTTTTGCTGTCAGATTTTGAGCTAGTAGATGTACTTTCTATAGTTCCATTTTTCTCTCCAAAGTGGTGATACCTATCCTTTAATATTTTTGGTGTTTGAAGTTTCTAAGGAGTTGTAATCTTTTGTATTAGATGATCTCATGTGCATTGTTCCTATGGTCTTTTCTGAGCAAGAAAGTAGAAGATAAAAGAAATTGTGTGTATAGGCTTAAAAAAATAAGGAGATTGTAGAACAAATCAAACTGAAGAAATTTGTGCATTCAATTTAAGTAATAGAATACTTAAATTGCATGTGAGCTTTTACTTCCATTTTCTACTGACTTCAGAAATGCATTATTATTATTGGAATCAAGACCTAACTCACTAAATCAGAGACAAAAATAATTAGCCTAATTTTCCTTTAACAGCCTAATTTCTGAAGGTAACATGAATGAGGTCTTAGATCTTGAATTGTGGAAAAAGGTAAAACATTGTTCCTAGTATTCACCAACAGTTCATGACTACCTCAGAGCAATTGCTTTTCAAGCAAGATGGCATACCTTGGCATGAAAAGAAGGGTGCTATACTGGTATTTTGAGCTTGGACTCTTCTCAATTCTGTGAACACTCTCCAAAATTATTTGTTTAAGGGTTACTTATCTGGAATTGCTTTGTATTTCTGCACTAACCCTGATGTCTGACTTCTTCCTTTTTCCAGTTCCAGTATAATAGACATTGTATCATGAGCTTTCACTTTTTCGTATCTTGTATGTTGAATAGAGAGGAAACGTAGACATCTGTCCTAATTTGGGCCTGTTGTGATTTATTTTTGTTTGCATTATATACTTAGCTCAAGAAATGGGAAAGCTGAGAACAAAGCCTCTTGCCTAGGTCTAGCTGTTAAGCTAAATTGAACTGAAGTTGGTGGACTGAAAAATACTGCTCTTCAGTGGAAGAGAGGTTATGATGTCTGTAGCATGAGGAGTTTTTAGAAACTGAACTTTTTAAAGAGTGGTTTGCTACTCCAGTTCATTATGATGGACATGAATTTATATTGAACTTTAAACTTGTTCAGCTTCAGCAGAAAGAGCTGCTCTACTCTACCCCGGTCTTCAAAGCATTGGTCTTAAGAACTTAACACTGTTTTGCCTCCTGATAAAGAGATTCTAACTCTATACATCAAAAAAATTAGGCAAAACCCCCGAACTGTTGTAGGTGAGCTGTTGGTGTGTGCTTGATTAACCTTCGGTAAGGCAGCACCGGAGGGCAATCACTACAGAAAGAATTTGCAGAACATTGAAATAAACGTGCTGAATGCGGTGTAGTTGTTCACCAGCCTTACCCCTGCTTCTCTATTTGGTGGTTTCCCATTTCCTTGTGCAATGTGAGTGTTTCCTGCTGTTTGGGTTTTCAATTTAGTTCTCAGCTTAGTTCACTTGGGATTTTGCAGTCCCAAACTTAATCTCTTTCTAGGTTGTACCATCTTGAAAATCTAGTGCTAAATCAGCCTTGTGAAGTTACGTGCCCCTTTTAGTGTGCATTGTTCTCTTCAACTGTACAAGTAAAAAAGGATTCTTCTCTTACTGTAACTTTTAGTAATTGCTGAAATATGTAATATTTGGTAAGGTTGGAGCTGATGCACTTTTGAAGAATTTTTAATTTCCTGTTCTGTTTGAGCTCGTTGCCCGGAATCTATTCATGATCATAATCACTGTTAAGCGTGCGTTGTTAACAACATTACTGCCATGTAGTTAACTTCAGTTCATTATACAGTAGTAAAAATAACCATGGATGTCTGTAAATGTAGGTTTTGTGTACTAACATGGTGATGGAACCTGCACTTTATCTTATAGCTATTTCAAGATAATGTTGGTGACGTGCTTTTACATTTTCCCCCAAGCAGCTAGCATTGGGAAATGCTCAAAGTGAATTCGCAGATGGCCCAGCTATTACAAAGACTTCATACTGACAGTTGTGTTTTCTAGTATGGAGTTGCCTCAGCGTGGTGCAGGAGTATATAATTAGGGAAGCATAATGAAATGTGTTGTTGACAGAAAAGTATGTTTGGCATCTCAAATGCTGCCCTCCTCTGACATCATAAGACTTCTGAGGTTCTGATACAAACATAGTAAAGTGGCTTATCTAGATTTAATAGTTAACACCGTGACATACTAGGTTTTTATACTGTGCTTTTTTGTAATGCTTTTGCACATCAATGGCACATGTTTTTAACTTTCTTATGTTTTTGTGGGCACTGTTTGTAATTGGTCGTGCTCATTAAGGTTTCTGCAGTATAAGAAAATAATGCTTGTTCATACTAATTTGGAAGATCAAAGCATGGCATAGAAACAATTTATCAACTAACAAACCAAAGCTGCCTCTCACACACCTACATTTTGCAGAGTTGCATGTTAGTTAAATACCTTCTACTTCCTGGAAAAATGTAAATTAATGGAAACGAAAAGAAGTAAATATATACAGACAGTTTGTTCTCCCAAATGTTAAATCCATGTTTGTTTTAAATGGCTTCCATTTCTCTGTGGAGATTTTCCATAGTTGGTTTTATTATTATTCACAATGCCCTGCTATGTAGGTTCTTCTGGTTTTTTCCTGTAAATACTTACAATACTATATGTAAACAAAATAATTCAGGTAAGACTTTGAAATGTAACAAAAGCAGGTGGTTCTGCCTCAAGTATTCTACCTTTCCTTTATATTGCTCATGTTTTAGAAATGCGTGTTAACTATTTTCACCTCATACGTCCCCTGCGGGAATGTACAATGTTTAATGTTCTGTGTCACGCACACAGATCTTAAAATTTACTTATCCCTTTCCATCATTTAGAATGAAGTACAGTAGTCCTTTGTGAACATATAGGAAGAGTGCTGAAGAACAGTTGGAGC
>Ga0181612_153078_pt1 | contig 17936 bp, 16 predicted proteins | sample HoacroProtozoa21_FD_119630 | JGI IMG/M metagenome (GOLD analysis project Ga0181612, IMG submission 119630) | Hoatzin crop microbial communities from Cojedes, Venezuel. Combined Assembly of Gp0051906, Gp0051904, Gp0051908 | reverse complement strand
GTAGCCTTTCTCTTGTACAAATCAACTTCAAAGAGTTTAACAGAGAACATAATTTGCCTGCAGAAGATTTGGCTTGTGGTATTTTTCTGCATTATTGACGTAGTCTTGTGAAGTTCTGCGTGCATCTGACTTCTGGTGCAACTCACGCAGTTACCAGCGAGGTCAGAATAACTGCGTGGACTGTAGTGATCCATGGAATACCGGCCGAGGAAGTCTTGTGGCTTGCCTCGTAGTGTCCTCTTGTTTAAAAAGTCCAGGGCTGCAGTGCCATTTTGTAGGAAGAGTTCCAAGTACAACTCCCGCTCTCCATTTGCTCGGATTTTTTTTGTTGTCTTTCTTTGCGCTATTTGCTTGCCTTTGCTGCTTCCAACTTTTGGTCTCACTGCTTCCATTTTGTATGCAAAGCAATTTAGCAGGCGCTGCCTTCTTATACCTCTCCTTTGACTTTCCTCTGCCAAATTTCAGTATGTAGCTTTGTTTCCCATTAATTATTTCTGCTGGATAAGTGCAGTCCAATACCTACCACCGATGCAGCTATTGGTGGAAGCAAAAAGGAAGGTATGAATAATCCATAACTAGCCCAACTGGATGTTATAAGTGTGGTCTCATCCTTCTGCCTTTCCCGAGCATCATTCTTGGACCCATTAGTCGTAGCTGGGAGTTCATGGGGTGTGTTTTCCAGCAAACTCCCCTTGTCTTTGGGAAATGTCAAGCTTAATGTCTTTTGACTCCTGTATGAAGCTTGCCATTGTTTTCTTCCTCCTGTAGAAGAGCAAATTCAGCCCATTCTGTAAATACCAAAGTGCTGTTACTGAAGCCGAGGGCAGCACATGTACCTTGCTTTATGTGACTGAGGAGAGACCTTCCCAAGTCCTGTGCCTCGTGACACTGATGAAGGATCGCAGTTAGCACTCCAGTCGGGCAATGTCTGCCTTTTGTTTACTTGTCATTAGTCTTCTTTACTATCTTTCAGAAAATGTTTTTTGACTTAAGTGCAGCCTGAGCAAGGGAGAAATATGTTCCGAGTGTCATGAAACTATGCCAGCCGGCCAGAAGCCTGCAGGGCGGTGGTTTGGAGAGGTGGTCTGGGTGCTCATCTGTAGGCTGCCCAAGAGCAAGGCAGGAAGAGTTAAAGCTGCCCCTTCCTCTTAATTGTGCCCTGAAAAGATTGAGAGATCCAGTTATTAAATGCGATAGAACACTAATGATCTTTACCTGCCGAAAGCTGCGCTGAGAACTTAACTGAAGAGAAATAGAAACAACTTGACCTCATTTGGGCTGCTGTGTGTAGCTGGACCCCTTGCTGTTGGGGAGCCAAGTGTGTTTATGCAGTTGGGCGCTGTGACTGCAGTTCCTGAGTTAAGAGCCCGTGAAGGTTTTTTTTTGTAGTTGTACAGATAAAGTAGGGAAGCTTTGGGTAGTTGTCTCTAAACACTTGCTTCTATAACATATTTGCTGTGGTTTATTTTGAACTCTTTCTTCACTTCTAGTTTCTCCTGTTCTGCTTGAAACACTGCTGTTAAAAGATGAAGCAAACTACTGCCTGCCTGTCAAAGCTGCCCGTGCTCATTTTTCGCTGCTTTAGCAACCTCATTGCTTGCTTTCCTAGGCTCACTGACTCTGAGGTGACTTGTCTGGTCTCTGTTTGCTTCCCTTGCCTGGCCCGTAAGGTGGTATCCAGTTTCTTCAGGGTCTTTGATCATCTCCAATGGCTCTTGCTTTGCCCAGTTTGATTTTGGGCTGTGGCTGTGAGTTTTACAACCAGCTTCAGAGAAAGGTGACTGATGCATTTCTCTTCTCTGTGGTGGCTGGGTGGTTTAGGTAGCAAGGTCTTGGTTTCAGTCCACTTCTCTACTTTCAATTGCTCTTTTCAGGTAACTGAAGATAAGTCTGGTTTTATGGGAAGCTTGATGGAAAGACTGGAAAAATACATATTTCTGTGCCTTGTAGAGATTTAATTCCGTGAATAGCAGAGAAAGAAAAGCAAGTGTGGTGTTGGAAAGTGGAGTGTTTGAGTGCACCAGAAGTATTAGGCCCCATTGTAGTTAGCTTGTGCATATTTTAACTTCTTGTCTCTCTTCCATTAAGATTCCAATACTGAATATTCAGGTGAAAATATTCCCGGCGCTCTGTACTGTCGCAGGAACCATATTCTCCTGTACAAACTACTTTGGTGTGATCTTCACGGGTGGAGTTGGCAAAAATGGATCCACTATAGCAGTAAGTGCTTTGTTCTGCTAGTTACTCTTCAGTGTTCTGTGGCTTTTCAGCTGTACCTTTAGTTTTTATTCAACATAATACCTTCTAGATGTGAAATATTTTCCTTGCACTTCCTTGCTGGCTTGGGAAAAACAAATTAGTATTGTCTGCATAAGAATAGTAGCTTTAGGAGTCGAGAGTTTTAAAATTTGAGTGATTAGGAATGCTCATGGTACTTTGATAATTGCTTGTGAATTAATCATTAAACAGATTATACGAATACATCTCCCTCCAAAGAGTTCGTAGAAAAGTGCAATGCAAAAATCTATTCAGAAGAAAGTTCATCAGGAAGATTAGGTATGGCTTTGATCCTTCTAAAAGATCTGTGCTATTTATATTACCAGTGAAAAAGTGCGGGTGGAGGCACCTGCACACATATCTTCTGTTTCGGTGAAGGTGGCGATTGATTCCGGAGCCCTGGGGGTTTCCAAAACGCAGTTCTATACCGGCCGAATAATTATTTGCTACCTAGAAGACTATTTTAGTTGGTTTCTGGCTGGCCCAGAGTAAGTGGTAGAAGTATTGTCTCCTGTCCCTTGCTAACAGTGTCAGCTGCTGCCTGTGTGACAGGCGTCAGAACGGTGTGCTGCTTGCTGCCTGAAACCTTGTTTTTTCCCCCAGCACACGCAAGGCTCAACCACATTTTCAGCTGATGCTCACTCAGGTTCCTGTTAGTAGCAGTGTTCAGAAAGACATGTTTTTAATGTGAATTTAGTTACAAACCACGCATTGCATACCACGTGAGTGCTGGGCTTACTGAGGTTTCTTTGCAGTGTGCATGCTTTGTAAACCTAAAACCTAACTCTTTTAACTTTTTCTTGCTGTAGGGGACGAGTGTCCTTTCACCTTTTCTTCATATTGGGTCAGTGATCGCGTTAGCTGCAATGATCTACAAGAAATCTGCTGTGCAGCTCTTTGAAAGGCACCCCTGCTTATACATACTTACTTTTGGCTTTGTATCTGCTAAGATAACAAATAAACTAGTGGTAAGTGTGCCGGAACCTCCGAGGTTCTTGTTATTGCGGTAAAACTTCTTGTAGATTTTAAAGTTCTCTGGTTATTCCATGGACTAACGTGCATCTGTTTCTGTACTGAAGTGATACTCATGCTTTGCTGGTTGTCGGTAGCCTGGAGGTGCAGCGGAGCCTTTCCCCTGTGTGAGAGGGGAGTGGTAAACTGTAAGCCAATGCCATGGTTACACAGCCAGTGCCAGGACGGCTTACAGGTGCCTGGGTTCTGTTTCTCACCCTTTCCCTGCTGTTTATTCACACTTCTGCAGTGTATTTGTGCATGTGTGATAAGCTGGGCTGAGAACAGAGGTGGCTGAAAACCCCCTCAGATGCAGAGGGGAGGAATGTTTGAGAGAAGGAGAGAAAGTGATAGAGCTGCTGAGGTTAGGGACAGTTGCTTGGGGTTGAACTTAAACAATTGGAGAGAAATAGTGGTTAAAGTTATCAACAGGTTTGTACCAGGGAACAGATGCCAATGCTGTCAGGAGAGGAGCCCTCGCTGAGCAGAGAGAATGAGGGGCTGAACAACTGCTGCCCCACACCAGCTCAGTTCTGCAGGCATGCGTTGCATCGCCGCACGAGCTGAATCTGTATTGGACCGAACTCGCAATGGAAGTTTGTTTCTAACGAAGACCACTTTACTACAGCCACGTCAGCAGTTGTGCTGGTAAAAGTGAGGATGAGGTGTAGGACAGCCTCTGTGCACATGGGGGAGGTGGAAAGGCCACACTTGGGCAAAAACAGGCATGATCATCAGATTGTAACCAGACAGATGGTGATCCTCATGGGATGGGAACCAATAGCTGGAGTGAGAGGAGCACCCAGTGGCTCTGATTTTTGAAGATCTAGCTGCTGGGAGTTTGTTTCCAGGCTCAACTAAACCTTAAAATTCACCCGTCTACTTCGATTTTACTGGTTTGTTTCTGGCAGGAGGAGAAAGTTGGTGGGCTGGAAAACATGTCAGGTGTTTTTCCTGTAGCTACATTCATTGTTCTAATAAGATACTTCTCTGCAAACCTTGCATCTCGTATAGCCAGAGGCTTCCATGGCTGAAACAGTATTGCTGCTGCTCCTTTGCTTAAGTACGTGATATATCTTACAGTAATGTGGCTTGAACTGTAACCTTTTTGGCTTGCTGTATTCTGAAATCACTCTACCTTGGCTGGCATATGTTTTATTTCTTAAACTTCCTTTTTTTTTTTAAATGTAGGTTGCACACATGACCAAAAGCGAAATGCACCTGCACGACACAGCATTCATAGGCCCAGCACTATTGTTTCTGGACCAGTATTTTAACAGCTTTATTGATGAGTATATTGTACTCTGGATTGCCCTGGTAAGTGTGGGCTCACTTTCCTTGTCGGTAATCGCCACAAGCATTTGCGTGCTCCTTCACAGATACTGTTTGCATGGGTTCAGCCTGGCCGACTTGCCTAGAGGGTGATGGGGCTGGAACCCACTTTGCATGAGCTTTATCTAAAATCAAGTCAGTAAACAGAGGTAGATGTGGTTGGCTTGGTGTATAGCTTGAATGATTTTAAAGCAGTGTGGCAAATATTCAGTAGAATAGAATATTTTGAAGATTTGGGTTGCTGTCTTGTTAGCAGCGGAATATATTATGCGCAGTGCAAGCGTAGTGTGGCTGTGCCTTAATCTCTTGAAAGCATGTATGTCTGTCATTAGTAGCAGCAGCAATCAGGAAAGAAAACTGAAGTTAAACTCGTATGTGCTTATCGAGCACTCAGGCGTTACCTACCAAAATGCAGTGTTAACCTTTTAATAAAGTTGGTATTATATTCAGAGTTAATGGGCCATTTCACAATATCTGTATAGCTACTGTACCCATTTTCTCCTCTCTGACTCTAGAATTCAGAGTCTGTATTCTTACAAAGCTGGAGGAAAGCCCACTGTGTCTGGTAATTCCTCCTTCACCGAGTCGTTATTCCTACAGAGTTCAGGATTTCGTTCTTGAAAAAAACACCCCAGTGCCTTTATTCTGAAGTATGCGGGTGGTGGTGCGCTTTATGAAAGCACAGACCTAAATGTGTGTAACTTTTTTTTTTCCTTGGCAGATCTTTTCTCTCTTTGATTTGCTTCGATACTGTGTCAGCGTGTGCAATCAGATTGCTGCCCATCTGCACATCCACGTGTTCCGAATCAAGTCGTCCTCCACGCATTCTAATCACCATTAGTAAACGGGGAGTCGTCATAAGGAGAAATAAGAGAGATCTGATTTTCTACATGAACAGATGTGAAGATATGTAGGAGACTAAGGCAAAAAGCAGATAAGAACAAAGTAATTTATAATAATCAGTGTTGTATAACTTTTATTCTTTGTTATCAGTAACACTCCTTAATTAGTCTCCTGCCTGAGAGTGAATTCCAAGTACACCCTAGTCAACTCTACATGTAGTCACCTCTGTTGGTTCAAAGCCTGGGACAGCATGCAGGGAGTAATGCTCTGTCTTTGTAATTACCTTGATTACAAAATAATCTATATATGGTGAATGGATTCCCCACCAACTGAAGTTTCTAATGTAGTATAATTACAGCTGCAATACGACTCGCTTTTAATTTTAATATTTCATCATCTCTTAGTGAAATACTTGTTTAGTGTCCACTTGAAATTTATTTACTAAAGACCCAAGCTGGTAAAAACAGAGGTATCGCACTAGCTTGTGTAGCTGAAGCAGCTGTCAAGGTTTGAGTCCAGACTGGTGTGGTTCTTTTGCTTATGCGTTGCTGATGAAGTGGTTTCTTGCTAAAGAATGTGTTGAACAGGGTTCTGCAAGCGGAAGGGATGACCGGCATGCAAAATAGTGTGGTATCTTTGTCAATTAATTTTATTTTTTTAAATAAACATTATCTAAAAAGACAACTTATTTCTCAATTTTCTTTAGTGGAAAGACTATAAAAAGAAAATTTTACTGTTTACTTTTTTATGTATACAACTTAAGCAAAATTTCCTTTCTGCTCTTAATAAATGAGAATTGTGAGAGCAACAGTTGTCTTCAGATGTGTGTGGTGCTCTGCCCTACTCAGGAAGCACAGTCCTGCTTGCTTTTTAGAAAGCAGTTTTCTAATGCCTTTATGTCTATAGTGCTGTCATTCCAGGATCTCCAAGAGCTTTCTCTGCTACATCGTGCAGTAAGCTTGGGGTGGGGCTTTTTCCGTTGGTGGTGTTTTGATACCATTTTAAATGGGGTGAAGCTGCATCAGGGAGGCGAAGTGAGATTTAATGGAGGGTTTGATCTCGTGGTAGTGAAGTGCTGCAATCCCCTGGCATTGAGGGGAACTTCAGACCCCGAACGAAGTGCCTGGGCTTGCTGTACGGAGCGAAGGGAGTGTCTCCAGAGCAGGGTCTGCCGTGGTTGTGGGGGAGCTGCTTGGGACAGTTGGTGGGGAGTGCTGGGAACCTGGTGGCTGAAATCCTAGCGCTCTGACCTTGAAGCATCTCACTCAAGATGGTAAGAAAAGGCCTCTGTCTATTGGGAATGCAGAGCGACAGCAGTACCTCGAGACCATTGCATGTGTCCCTTCGTTGAGGGAATTAAGCACAGATCACTTTAAAAAAATAAAATAAAAAACCTCAACAACAATAAAGAAAAACCTCAGTTGGCCCCGGGAAGCGGTGACCTGCATTTCCTGTGGTACCCTAGCGATTAGAAAACATGCTCAGGAAGTAGGAGAGAAAATTCAGTTCCCTCAGTGACTGGAGAGCTTTGAAGCCCCTTCTTCCACCTCCCTAGGGCACCACCCTGTGTCAGGCCATCACGGACAGAGAGCTTGGTTCTCCCAAGTTGTGTCCTTGCAGAGACACAGGACTGCTGGGGCTTGAGAGAGGACGCAGGAGTAGCGTGGCTCCAGTTAAAGTGTTTGCGTGGAAAGAACTGGGGCTGGCCCTAGTTTGAGATGTTGCAGGAACTGAGATGCTGACTTGTGCAGCCAAGCCTTCAGTGTGTGGACGGGCTCTGTCTTGTGTCTTTTCTAGTTGGAAGAGTTTTGTTTCCTTCTTTTGGGGTGACACCATTTCAACAAGTGAGGTGGAGGCCATGCCTCGGGGCTGGGGTGCTGGGGAAAGGAGGAACATCTTCGGGACAAGGAGAAATTTATGGAGGCTTCCCCACGTCGCCCTTGAACTTCCAGGCATTTGCCTGCTTGTGAGCAGCTGGTTTCTGGCAAGCACAGCCGGGGGGCTCTTTGGGGGCCTGGCGCTGTGGGTTTGTGTCAGGGGCTCCCAAAGGGTCGCTGCCAGGCTGAAGCCTGAGGAAGAGTTTGGGTCCTGCATCCTGGCCACCCACCTGGGGCACGGCTCCTCAGTACCCTGGAAACGTCGTGGTCCAAGGGCCGCAGTACTGGGAGCATCTCCCGTGTGTAAGGTGGCAGCTGTCTCTTTAGTCACGCGGTGTTAGATACAACTGGAGTTCAGACAGCTAGATGGCTTGGTTTGGACTGCATTCAGGTGGGTGAAGGTTTGGTCTAGGCAGTCCAGCCTCCGCTCTTGCCCTTCGAGTGGTGAGCAAGACAGTCTGGAAGGATTTTAAGGTGCTGAGGGCTTGTCTCCCCTTTCACAAACCGTGTGTTTCTTTCCATCAGCATGAAGTGGGTGCAAAAATCCATTGCTTGGAAAGTCCCTCCCTGGAGCGTGAGTGGTTTTCTGGTGACGCAGACAAGGACAATCGTGCTTTCAGTCGTCAGGATTTGAAGATCAAGCTGCTGCAAATAATTTGTCACTGATGCTTGAGACTGCTGAAGAACTGAAGTCTTCAGAGGGTTGCCTAGGACCAAACTTTTGTTTACAAAGCACGTCTCAGCTGAAGCCTGTTGATGTTCAGGAAATGCAGTAGGACACCTTTTCGTCAGCGTTGCGCTACCTGGAAGTTTGAATGCCCTCCACGTTCAGCCAGCCGGGAAAGAATTCCCACTTCTGTCCCAAGAAAGTTTCAGTGTTCCCAGGGAATAGCTAGAGCTGGTAATCCACGCCATATAAAGCATTGCTCTGGATATAGGTGTTGTGTAAATGCCTGTAATAAATAATGGGATAAATGAACCTTACCCCTGGCACTGGTGCACTACGGTACCGTCTTGTTTGTGGCCATAGGTTACATAGGTGTGCTTGTGGAGCTAAGGCTGCTCCAGGAGTTGAGAAGGGGAACAGAGTCTTTGTGGGCTCAGCCTGATCTTGTGACACGCTTTTTCACTTTCTGTTGCATTCAGAAGACACTCAGAAGGAAGAGCTTTTGCAACAGCAGCCTGGGGAGCTTCCTGGGACACCTGTGTCTTGGTGTGCTGCCTTCAAAACAAATACAGCCGCTGTGCTCTTCAGCAAGCTTTCCTGCAAGGGCAAGCTGAAAATTTCCACTTGGTGTTGGAGTGTTGCCTCTTGTAAGAACTGGTAAAGGAGTTCCCTTGCTTTGACAAGGAATTTAACACAGGAAAAAGACAGGTCAGGATACCTCAGGGCCTGTTTCTGCTTCAGCTGTGTGTCAGTTTTGTTTCACAGTAGTATTTTTCTCTTCCTTCCCTGCTACCCGGCATGGACCAGGGACATCCAGTGCTGCTGTGCCCCCTCTTTGAGTCTGCAATGGAGTTGCAGAGAAGTTCAATCACTTCCAGAGAGCAGGAGGTGAAGACTGCGGCGGTTTTCAGAGGCTGTAGCCAGGTGGGGAGTGATCTGAGGCGGAAGCTGTGTCTGTTGCTGTTCTGGAGCAATCTGAAAGCACTTAGCAATGATGGCTGCACCGACTCCGGTAGGGAGTGCCATTTGCTGGCACCCAGGCCAGCTGGCAGAGGGTGGCACATGCCATAACACGCAACTGATCTTCTGAGCAGGGCAGATGCGTGGCAGGAATTGAACCACAAATCGGAGGAGCAATTCCTGAGCTGACTCCCAAGCCATGCCTGGGAGCTGTTTGTACGGGTGCGAGGTGGCTCATGCTATGCTGGGAACTATGCTAACAATTTAGCAGAATAAATGAGCACTTTCCAGTCCAGGGAAACATTTCTTGGCACTGTTGTATTTACTGTTGTAGTCTTAGCTCAAGTGTTAGACAAAGCTGGAGCAGGAAGCAGGATTTAAAAACACACTGCGAGTTTTGCTGATGCGCTGCGGCGTGACCCAAGCCCAGCTGGATGCGTCCGTGCTCCCAGCAAAGCCCAGCTGAGTTTACCCCAGGGTCTCCAGCAGCAAACCCGGTGCCCCCACCTACAAGCAACTGGTCTGAGAGAGGCTGGCTGAGTTCAGAGAGAGAAATAGGGTATTTTATTCAGCATCTGCCGTTTCAGCATGGTGTCTTCTTTCTTCACCGGTCTGGATTGATCGTAGGGATGTGTGTCCTGTCCACCCTCCAGGGATTAAAGGGAGGGCGTTAGAGCTCTTGCCAGCTTGCACCAGTCAGGTGAGTAAGTAAGCATGGTAATACCAAGCTGCTTTTCAATGTTCAGGCCAACCCAACTCAAGAAACCCTTAAAACTTGCTGATCAGGAATGACATCAGGTTTAGGAAACAAGGACAGAGCTCTCAGGAAGAGCAACAGTATGCTGAAAAGGAGAAGATGTAAGAGGAGTGGGGGGGGAGGAGATCTGGGGGTCCTGGGGCAGATTATGCCCCTGGGCTTGTTTTCTTTCTTTCCACCACTTAGAGCTCTGAAGCTGCTGCTGGGTGGTGGGGAGAGAAGTCAGTGCCAGCAAAGTGCCCGGTGGCTCCCGGTCCTCTCCACCCGTTCCTGCTGTCCTGTGGCCAGCTGAGAAGCTGACCTTGGAGCTGAGGTGCTTCCCAAAGGATGCTTTTCTGGGCTGGTCACTGGGAACAGATCTAGGTCTCTTTTTGCATAACAAAACTAAAAGGAAAAGTGCTTTAAGTAGCTTAAGATAGTGTTTCAACCTGTTCTTTGTTCAGCAGTTACAAGCAAGGCAGCACCAGTTCTTCTAACTCGCTGCAGTTAACCCTTGCTGACATCTGTAGCACTGGCTACACCTGAAAGACATTCCTTTTTTTTTAAATTAAGGATCATTTTTGCGTATCTGTTTTCTTTTTAGCAGCTAATGACCTTCCATTGCATTTTTCCTCTGGCAGGAATTAAGCAACCACGCAATCCAATCTCGTGTGTGATTTCTAATTCTTTTCTGAAGAGGTGCTGCCAAAGCAAGGGCTGCTTCCCGTGTGTCTCAGGGAGCCGGTGTCGCGCTTCCCGGCCAAAAAAAGGCTGGCATCTTCCCAGAGGTAATGAGCAAGCAGGGGAAGGAGGAGACAACTGGTCTTTTCAAAAGGGACAATTCTTGACAGGTGCCCTTGATTTTACACGCACAGACACACACACACCATTTTCTGCTGGCAGAGGAGTTTTTAAATGAAAAAAACCACAACAAAAGACCACTAACCTTTAATTTCCTGCAGTTCAACCTGTAATGCTCTCTCTACCTGTGACGGGCAGAGAAGAGATCCGCAGTGCCAAAAATCCCTTTTTTTTCTAACAAACAATTCTTGTTCCCGCCCTCCAAACACCCCTGGGGGCTGAACAAAAATCAACACTTTTCTTTCAGCGGGGTTAGGGAATTCCATGGTGCTCGGTTTGTACCCTCTGCCCAGCTGTGTTTCTGTCCCTTACATTTGTGCGTGACTGCAGAATTAGTTACTTCTAAAATAAATGCCCTTTATATCTGTCTTGTTTTCGTTAGGTGTTCAACAGCGCTGAAAGCGAAAGCTGTCTGGCACTCAGCCTGCCTATTTTTTAGTGTTTATGGAAAATCTCTCATCGTGGTATTCAACACCACCGCGGAAGTTGTATTAAACTTTATTTTTGGTAACATCTGCACGTGTGCCCGTGTCTAGTGGGGATGGAGTGAGGTGGCAGCTTGGCTGTGACACCCCAGAGAGGAGGACGAAGCTCTGCCTTCGACCCCAGCCCTGGCTGGGAGAAGTCCCTGGCCCTGGTTTGTCTGGGAAGGCACCAGGCAGCTCAGCAGCCAGCCCTGGCTCTCCCTGCTGCCGTATTTATTCCCAGGACGAGCGCATTAGGAAAGGGGGAGAACCATGATTTAGCTTTAGGCCTGCTGCAGGCATCACATTTCAGAGACGGCGCCTCAATGAACTGCAAGTTTTAGAAGAAGTTGGCATCAGAACCAGAAACAAGGAGGATTTCGACACGTTTTACTACTGGGTTTAACAAATACTTCCTCCCTACCCAGAGCTGGTGATCAGCCCTTTCCCTCTGCTACCAAACGCAGCCCTGTGGCCTTCACAGTTTGCTTACAGCACAAATAAATAACCTGTTGGAAAAGAGTACTTTTGTCTCTTTAAAGAGCTAAACTGGGCTCTGAGTGGTACCAGCGAAGCAGGCAGCCGCTGAAGAGGAAACCACTAAAATCCACCGCGACTGTTCCTGCCAGTATTTAACAACGAGCAGATCTTGATAGAAAATAAAGTGAAACAGTAGTTAATAATAGAAACTTACTCAGTAGGATGTTACTTAGTTGTAAAACCTAGGTTTGTTCTAATTAGAAATGGCACTATTTCCTACTCATCCTTTTTTTTTGTTGTTTTTTTTTTTTCTCTAACAATTAATCTACAACCGTTGCTGTTCTGCCGCCAGCTCCCTGACCTCCCTCCCTCGCTGCGTCAGGTCCCGGTGGGGCCAAAGCCCCTGCACAGGGCCGGGCACGGCGAGGTGCAGTTTGTCCCTGCTGCTAGCAAGATCGGAAAAAGAAATCACAGCCTGCTTGCCAGCTCTGTGCAAAAGAGTTTTCCAGTGCAGCGATGCCCTGAGGAAAAAAGAAAGGGTAGGAACCGGTGTTCGGCGCTGCCCACGCGTCCCAGGAGTAGGTCGGAACCGGCGGACGGATCCAGCGGAACCCAGCGTGCTCTGCCCTGGGACGGGGCACGCGTCGAGTCTGCGCAGCGCGGTGCTGCTGGGGGGACCTGCTCGCTCCCAGCCCCGCTCCCGCGGTCCTGGGCTGGAGCTCAGGAGTCCCTTCGGTGCTTCTTCTGTTCCTGGTACTCTGTTATTTTCTGCTGGAAATAGGCTGCGGAGGAGAAAAGGGCGTTAGTGAGGCGTGAGCGTTCGGGCTGGGGGGGATACGGGGCTGCACAGCCCCAGCCTGGGGAGTGCGTCTGCGCCCCGGGAGCCAAACCGGGCTGGGGCACCCAAATCTGCACCCAGGTGAGACCCAGGTGAAATCAGGGTGGTTGGGATTCCTCCCTCAGCTGCCCAGAAGGGGCTTTATCATGCTGGGTTAGCCCAAGTTTTTAATCCACGCGTTGCCCTCCAGTTTTTGTGTTTCCAGCCAGCAAGGAAGAGAGGAAGTACGAGACCCTGGCAATGCAAGCAGCCGAAAAGGTGACGCAGACTGGGAATACAACCCGAAAGCTGGGACTGTGCCCCCCCTCTCTCCCAACCCCAGGTAGACACAGGTCCATGCCTGCCCAAAAGGGCAGAGAAAGCAGTGTCTGAGGCAGGGCCGGGCCCGAGCCCCCGGGCAGGCTGGCGAAGGACCCACCACCGGCACCCTCTGCCGCTCGCTGCCACCAGGCACCATCCCAGGGGACATCGGCTCTGCTCCAACGCGGCCGTCGCTGACAGAGCACAACGACTGCACCCTCTTGCACTCTCTGAGTGCAGCGAGACCTTGGGGGTGGCAAGTCCTGGGCCAGGATGTCCCTGCCCACCAGTAGATGTTTTGGGTGGCTCCTCCAACCTGCATCACGCCTGTTTGTCCTTGCTCCGGGCTGGAGGAAGCTCGGTTCTGCCCAGTGCCCTGTAAATCCTCTGGAAGGGGAAAGGGGGGACGGGTCCATGCCAGAGCCGGTGGCGGAAATGAGTCCGGGCTCGCGGGCAGCACAGCCAGGAGCCAGCTCCCAGCTGCTGCCTGCGTCCAAGCCAAATATTTGCGCTGCTGCTGGCATGTTTGCCTAAACACTGAGCTCTCGGTACGCCTGCCCCGTCCCCAGTCAAGCAACAAGATCTCAAATGAGCCCAGGGATTTTTTTTTAATTGTTTGACAGGGAAAGAGAAATGCAGCTGTTGAGAGCAAACGGGTGCTGCTCGCTGCCCTGAGCATCCTCAGCCTCCAGCTGCATCCCTGCCCGGGCACGGGGCATCTCTTTCCCTGAACCAAACAGCCCAGGGCTTTGCAGAGCTTGCCCGACCGGAGAGGGAAGGAGAAATGGGGCCGTTTACCTTCCTGTGGGATCCTGCTCTTCTCCGCTTCCTCAATAAAGAGGGAAAACATGTTCGTCCTCACAAACTTCTTCACAAACTTGCGGTTGGTCTTGGAGGCGATGGCTTTGCAGAAGGCTCGCTCCTGGAAGGTGCCCGAGCCGTTTTTGCTCCACTTGATGTGCGAGGCGTAGTGGCCAACCGTTCGGACGAAGAATTGGACGAAGGCTTCGGAGACGAGCGCGTTCACCTGCTCGGGCGCTGGAAGAGGACACGGAGCATGAGAAGCTTAAAACCTCCCTCTGCCAGTAAATGAAGCTCTAATTTTGCTGAGGGAGCGCTGGCTGTGTTTGCCTTCCAGGGTGGTGGCACCTTTGCAGGCCAAATATTGGCAAAACCTGATTTTTTGCAGCAGAATTAATAGTTCCTGCTCTGATGTTTCGCAGGACAGGGGAAAGGCCAAGGGATTGCTCTCTGGTGGCTGAATTTTATTGCAAATTGGGGCAGAAACATCCCAGGCCGGGTCTCTTTAGAAAAAAACATTTCGCTGAGCACTCTGGCCATCTGCGGAAGGCAGCTTGCGTCCGTTTTACCGTGCATAAAGAGACGCCCTTACTGTGCACGTTGTTGTTGTTGTTGTGCCTGTTCAGAGACGTCAGCATCTCGTTCTGCAGCTTGACGGGCAAGATCTCCTCCTCGTCGCCGACCTGGAAGGCAACGGGGCAGTGAAGCAGCCTGCACCGGTGGGAACCCGGCTCCGATGGCCGCGGGCAGCGGGCAGCGCAGCCCGTCAGCGGGGCGTGCTGCAGAGCTCGTTAATTAATTATCATGGCAGGGTGCTGCAGTGATGCTGGGAGTGGGATGCCCAACACACAGACCCTGCTGCTCTGGCTCACGGCAGGAGAGCTGCAGCAGATGGAGACATCCCTTTGTGGGATGTTCCCCCCTGGATGGGTGACACCGAGATGTCTCTGCCCCCCAGAATGTGAAAGCTGCCAGGTAGCTGTGACCAAGGTGGGGAAGGGGCCCTTCTCGGGGCGAGCCCACTGCCAGCCCCATGCCCTGCGCCGGGGGACCTACCGACCGGAGGATCTTCCCTTTGCAGAGGTCAACCATCAGAGCCTGAAAGAGAGCAGAGAGCAACAAGGTTTAGCCCTACCAAGGCAGCCAAGCTTCTTCCCACCCGTTTTGGGATCAGACCGCTGCGTCCGCAGCCCACGAGGGCAGCAGGAGAAGGATCGGTCCCTCTGTGCTGCAGGGACCTGGGCAGGGGGGCCAGGGCATCCCCCCAGGGACCACATTTGCTGCAGGCTTGGTGGCTTGTCCCCACGCAGCTTTTCTCCGCTTCGGCAGGGCTGGGATGATGCCAGCAGCCAGCCTGGCCAACAGCAGCTCCCTGACCCCCAGGGTCAGGGCTGTGGCTCCGGGGGTGGCTGGCAGCACGCAGGGGCATGTGGAGGTGTTGCCCCAGGTGCCAACAGGAGGGGACACGCAAGAAGCCCTGATCTCCAGCCTCCTCAGATGGGAAAAGGGCACAACCAGAGCCTCCAGCCCCAGGGCCAACCCAAAACCAGGGTCGTGGATCAACCGATGGCTCCATCCAGCTGCTCTCCCCGGCCCGGATGAAATACCTCCTCCATCGGCTGGTCCAGGACCTGCTCCAGGTGCCGCATCTGGATGCCGACCATGAAGGGCGTGGGGCAGCAGACGGTGTCGATCAGGCACTCGGGGACCACGGGGATGTAGGTGTGAGCCCAGGTGAAGGGGTAGAGGAGAGCAGCCACTGCGTGGATGCACTGCGAAAGGACGCTGCGGGACAAGGAGCCATCGTGGTGGCATTGCGTGATGAAAGGGAGCTTCACTGCTCAGAGGGAACATCACACTCCGAGCTCAGCGTTAAGGGTTTTTGTTTTTTCTTTTATTTTAAAATAAACAGATCAGGACTCACCTCAGCTCCTCTGCCAGGAGAATGAGCCGTCGCTCCAACACGGCGGAGGCGAAGATGTGCAGGATGAGGTGGGGGCTGAGCCGCTGGAGCAGAGCCTGAAACTCCACGTGCTCCAGGTGGGCGTCCACGGGCCGCGTGAGCTCGATCAGCTGCCAAGGGAGACCCACCAAACCCCGAGTGAGGAGGTGGAGCGCTCCCCCCATGCCGTCTTCCCCAAGAAGGTGATTTGGGAGCAATTAACAACCCAGAGTTTGCAGCGTATGCATCGTGTCCCTCTGCAAGGGACAAACCTCATCTAGTCCTGCCTGGAGATGTGGGCTGTGCAGCACTGAGGATGCAGGAGAAGCCAGCGGCGATGTGCGCTGTGGGGTTTAGTTATTGGGGCACTGGATTTTTAACCAAAATGCCTCGTTTCTCCAGCGCTCCCAAGTCCCTGGTAGGCGATGGGCAGGGACGTGCCCCCATCTCAGTATCTGACAGCTCGTCTGTGAGCAGCAGCTTCCAGGAAAGGGAGGAGGGATGAGGGCATGACTTTTGCTAGAAAAACCACAAAAGCTTCCTCAAAAGCCTCTCCAGGAGGGCCAGTTTGCCGCGTCCTAGCTAGGATGGCCCCAAAGTGAATTATCTGACGGATATTTGCAGGTGGGCTGTCTATTCCGCTGGCTTTGCCCCCAAACAAGAGTCTCCCAAACCCGGTCGATGCCTCTCCCCTGCCGTGGGCAGCCCCAAGACTGCAACCGCTGAAGGGTTAACAGGACCGTGGGCTCATGACACAGTCCTGACCCCTCTTCCCAGCTTTGCAGGGGGGGGAATCCCCCTCCTCCATGTACCAAGCCGCCTTTCCAGCCAAGCAGCATCTTCCCAGCCAGCAGCACAGGGCTTGGCTGGGCCCTTTCCAGCACAAATCCTGCACAATTCCCGGCTCATGCAGTACCCAGGATTTATTTTTCACCCCTTTCCCTGTTTTCTCACTGATCTCGACTTGCTCCAGCCCCTGCCCGGAGCCCCAAAGCGCAGCTCTTTCGAAGAACGTCCTTGCGCATCCTCCCTCCCCGGCACCCCCAGCCACGCTCCCCGCAGCCTGGTCGGCAGCCAGAGCGTTGAGCAACCTGCAGAGCCCTTGCACAAACCTTCCTGGATGAAGAAATCTCTCGCAGTTTGACAGCCAGATGCCAAATTGCACTAGAGAGGAGGGATCTTGCTCTCAGCCCCACCCTGGCAGGACGCATCCCTGGGATGCTCAGCACCGAGATGATTTTGCCTGGTTCCAGGGCAGATCCTCCCTCTTTTTCCACCCCAGCTTTGCCACAAGAAAAAGCAAGAGAAAAGGCTGTGCCTGTGCGAGCCTGGGCCGTGTGCGGGCGAGACGAGCCCCGTGGGCACCGTGCCTGCGTCGGGTCTCCTGCCTGCTCCTGACGCTGACCCGGGGCGAGTGGCGAGGCTGAGGGCTGAGCACCCCGGGGCCGAGGGGAAGCTGCAGCCCGCGACACCCCGCAACGGCCCCAGCACCACCGACCACCCCAGCAGCCCCTGGCGGGGCGAACCCCGGCTCAGGAGCGGGCGCAGCCAGCCCCGCTCCATGGCCCCCCGGCACGACGCGCCCTGCTCTGACGTAAGCGCCGTGCAAGCACCGACGTGTTAAGAAACGGCGTCCGGGGAGGTTTCGTGCTGGCAGCTCGAGGCTGGTGGAGCTGCAGAGATGCGCAGCATCATGTGCGGATGGGCTCCATCCTCTTCCTCGCTGCTTGCTGCTCTCCTCCTGGACCACGAGGGAGGTGGCAGCCATATTCCCAGGGCATGAGGCCCCCGGCAGCTAGACCCACCACCCACTGCTCCAGCGAGCACCCATGGGTGCTGCAGGGGTGGAGGATGCTCAGGAAGATAGCCTGGGCTCCCCACATCAGAGCAGTCTAGGAGGTGCCGCTGAGCCCCTGAGGCCCCCACCAACCTCCGTGCCTGACTCAGGGATGAAGCTTTTAATGGTGACGGTTTTCCCTGGAGCTGGGAAGGGCGATTCCCGAAGGCCCTGCATGAAGGGGTAAATCACCGCCATGGAGATCTGGCGCCTCTTCTCCACCTCGTCCAGGATCTGGCGGAGAAGAAAGTGAGCTGTGAAAGCTGGGCAGGCAACGGAATGGGCCACCAACGTGCTAGACAGAGCCACCACATCCCTACCTTGGAGAAGAGCCCGAAGCAGCCCAGGCAGCTGATGATGCAGAAGACCTCAGGGAAGCGGACACCACGGCCGGATGGCTGGAGGAGGATGGGAGAAGGGTTGGAGCATCTCCCAGCCCCACTGCACCAGCTCTGCGCTCTTCCCAGAGATCCCCCCCCGACCCCACTCGCTCCCCCCCAGAATACCCAGTCACTCACTGGGGGGTGTTCAGAGCTGGGGCTCAGGCCAAGGATGCAGCTGATGCTGTTAAAGCAGAAGGTGTCTGGAGACGGCAATTCGGATGCCAAAGCTGTTAACCATTTTGGTGCAAAGCCCTCTGGCATATTCCCAAACCTTCCTATCCCCCCAGACATGCATCCTCCGAGACCTCCTGCCCCCCCATCCCGGGG
>Ga0181612_100822_pt1 | contig 17938 bp, 5 predicted proteins | sample HoacroProtozoa21_FD_119630 | JGI IMG/M metagenome (GOLD analysis project Ga0181612, IMG submission 119630) | Hoatzin crop microbial communities from Cojedes, Venezuel. Combined Assembly of Gp0051906, Gp0051904, Gp0051908 | reverse complement strand
GCCTTCTCTTCTCCAGGCTGAACAACCCCAACTCTCAGCCCTTCCTCCGTTGTTATTTTTTCTTGAAATGGTAGGTGGTTTTATAAATAAATGGTCTCCCCTCTGTCTACCAGCAGTCTTGCAGATTGTACTGAAGACTTAAATACTTGTCCTGTGTGAGAAAGGAAATAGTTGAATTGATCTGGAGCTGTTTTAAGACAAAACAAGTGAAGTCCATACAAAAATGTGGATAACACAATATCAAGGACAAGTACAATTTTTGTTTCTGATGCATTTTTGTCTCTCTCTGTGGCTGAGATGGTCATGGTATAAGGTAGTATTGGCTCCTCTGAAAACAGGCAAACTGATGCTTGGGTTCTCTAGGCCAGCTAGTTAGTACCTGCAGGTTTGGTCATGAGTGCTTTATGCTAATAACAGTGGTAATGCAGCCAAATCCTTTTGGTTACGTTTCGGCAGCTGGGAAGATAAATGAGTCCTATATAACCACAGATCAACTGCAGAATGATAATTTTAGTTTAGTGTTTAAGCATGTTTTTAATGTTCCTGTTATTGTAGTATGTTTTGAACAAAGCTGGAAGATGTTGCAAAGCCAGTGTTGGGGTATTGTTTCTAAATTGATGTAATTAGGAGCTGGTTTGAGTGGTGCTGTTAATGTCAGGATGTTCCAAAAAAGGGAAGGCATTTTATTCAGGTTGACTTCACCTGTATTCTCTTAATTTGGAGTTGTGTGAATATAATTTATATTTTCTGAATCTATCTGTCAGATCCTACCTTAATGGGTGACAGCATATCATACCACACAGTGTTCCTGTCTTACTATATCTACGCTAGTGTCTAATGAATACTTCTGCACAAGGGCTGTTGTACATAGTGCAGCTGAGTGAGTTCCTGTCTGACTGTGATGCTTTTCACTCAGTCCTTTACATCTGCCGTTTGTGGAAGTTTCCCTCCTGTTACACCATGGCCAGGTTGCAGCTAACCCTATGTCTATTCTAGGGGTCAGAGGAAGAACGCAAGATGTTTTTTTCTGCATCTGTGCAGCAGGAAAGTATTTTTGCAAGCTTGAAGCAGAGGGACTGTTACACGGTAGGAAGTAGTAAGCACTTTAGAGCAAGCAAAGTAAGGTCTGGCCACACATGGCCACTTGTAGGAGAGTTTGAAACCCTTTACCACAGCAGTTTATGTCTTTGCCGGCAACATTGGTAATGTGCTGTAGAAGTACAGTCCTTTATATCCTGAGACATTTTCTTTACATTCCTTCTGATGAAGGTGCTCATCTGCTGAGTTTCCTCTACCATTTGTGCAGATTTCCAGTTTTAACTGGTTTAAGTCATCTTTCTTCTTGTAAAGCCCAGTACTTCAGCCTTGTCAATCAGGAGGAGACCCTCTTTGCTGTGTTAACTCAGTTTGTGCCTGCCTCTTTGTGTATGTACTTCCTGTTGTCTCTGAGATTAATTTAGCATAATTCTTTCCTTTAGTAGCTCTTTCCAGTTTTCTGGAAACCTTTATAGGTGGTTCATGCTGTGCTTTTCCTTTTCTAACTTTTTTTTTTTTCTTGTTTAGAAGAACCCTGTTGATATACAATATTAGGGTCTCTGCTGGAAATCAGTAATATGTTAATTCTGGCTGAAGTATTGGCTACCCACATAGCTCATTGGTTCCTCAGGAAATGAAGGAGATAGATATTGATATATATAGTTATTCTGTTGAGAAGCCTCCAGTTTTGCAAAACACTTAAGAATGTGCTTGATGTGAAAATGTGTTTATTCAGTTGAAAGCAACAAGGTGCTTCATGTTCTTAAAGCACTTAAGCGTAAGCTTACCAGCCATGTATGCCTTCAGGCTGGATAATAAAAGAATGAGGGTTGTTTTATATTTAAGCCAACAGATAAAAGTGGCCTTTTAAAAATTGGAACATTCTTTTAGAAGGAATAACAAGCAACAGTCAGCTACTTTTAAGGTGGGTCTTTACAAGATAGCAAATGTGTGTTTGTGAATAATAGAAGACAGATGTGAAGGTTGGTTCTGTATTTGCATTTAAGCCCTAGTTAGCAAGTTTGTTTCTTTGACTAAGAAGTTACTTTGTTAAAGGTTAGTTCATTGACAGTCGTTGGCATACTGCTGCGCTGTTAAGTGCAGTAACATAAATAAAGAAAAAAGGTTGCTCAGAACTGTAAATGTGTACTATAGTTGAGGTATGGTTTCTGTTTCTCTTTTGCTGTACCGAGGAGGTAAATTATACCTGTTTCTTTGATTGGCATGGTTAACTTTATTATCTGTACAGGATATGACAAACAGCTCTTCCCTTTCCCAGTTATGCATGGCAAAAGAGCCAAGAAGAATTACCCTGTTGGTAGCTCCTTAAATAAGCATCCATCCAGGTTCATGACTGAGCATGAAGTTTCTCATGGTTCAGAGCTTAATGTTACAAGGGAATAAAATACTTTTCACTAAATAATAGTGAAAACACAGTAGGAGGCATTTTGTTCGGGGAATACAGGCTATTGTCCTACCCTTGTCCAGAAAACAACATACGTCAAACAGAAGATGTCTTCCTTACATTCTAGCTAAATCAATGTTATTTCTTCCAGAATACTGCTGCTTCCATTCCTAGAGATAAAAAAAACATAGCTCACTGTCAGTACATAATTCCTCCTCTTGGGCTTTCTGTCCTTGACCAGTAGAAGTTTTTATTTTCTTAGACAAGGAAGACTTTCTTTATCCCTGGAAGATTAAATTGCCTGGCTGGCAAATCTGGCTCACTGAAGAAACGGAGGAGGAAGAGCAGATAGGGAAGAAATAGCAAATAAAACAATTTCAGGGTATTTTTGTAGTCTTGTATTGTTAGGATGTCAATTACTATAATATATCACCCATATCGCAAGCTTGTCATACCTTGGGGTATTTATTCTTTTTTTTTGGGGGGGGGGGTATTCTTTTTTTTTTTTTTCGAACTAGTAGAAAATTTATCAGTTATCCATAGGAAATCTTTTTTATTGCAAGACTCGTCTTTAAAGTATAGCCATGATGCTCAAAGGGATTTACTTTTTAACATCCAGTTCAGAAAGATGAATAGTAAAAGATCATATTTTTTTTTATCCAGTCGTGCACTCCATGGGAATAATTGCAGAAAATTGTGGCCTTTTCAATTTTTAGTTGGTACTGCTCTGTTTTAAATGCTGTTACCTCACACTACAGAACTGCTAAGAATGTTAGATGAAGCAGTGTGTTCTGTAACTGTGGGCTCTGATTTAACACTGTAACACTTCTTTTGACGAGTGCAGAGTGCATTCCGGTACTGTAAACATGTTTTTTCCAAAATGGTGTATAGGAGTAGAAAGAAGGTTAATGAACTGAGGGGAAAAAAGAAATCACTTCTCTAGTTGACAAAAGGGAGTCAGGGTGCACACACCGGTGAATCAAGCAGGCTGTGGTCTGTGATACTGGGCAGTGGCTAGTTATTGATGGTTGTAATAGGCATTCTGATTACTGAGAGACAGCTGCAGTGTGTTTAGCTCTTGGCAGTGTTTTTTTGCCTCCACAGCAATAAGACCTTTAGAGTACCAGGAAAGAAGGGAAGCACTTATTCACAAAATATGTCAACTTGCAGTCTTTAGGTACGGATCTTCCCTTTTCTTGTTGATGTGGGAACAAGAACTGACTTAACTTACGTTGCTTGGAGCCCAGGTATTCATCCCACCCTTGGAATGACAGTGCAGGTCCATTACTAGACCCTGGTAGTGCCTGTGTGACTTTCTGAGAGCACCACCTATCCCAGAAGCCTTGCTTTCAAGCTTCAGCATTGACTGTGGCCAGAGAAAGTTTGTCGGAAGAGCTCCCAGCTCTCACTGGGAGCAGAAGACACCAGGTGGATAATGAATAGAGCTGAAAGGTCAGAGGTGTTTTCTAGTTCAGCTCTCCCTTGGTCAGGTTCTGCCTCCTTGATCTCCTGAGTTCTTAATGTAGTCAGCCCTCAACTTCCTTTCAATTAAATCTCCATCCTACTTTTCTGTCCCTTCCAGTCTGTGGAGTTTAATCCTCTCTCAATTCTATTTCACTTATATTTCTTTGCTTTCATGACTAAGGACTTTTTTTCCTCTTCTCCTTCATGCTATGTCATTTCTTCTGGCTGGAGCAGTGTCCTCCTTTTCTGAAAGGAAGCATCACTCCAGCGGGAGGATTAAAGGAGATTTTAAAATAAATTCATAGGGAGTATCAGTCCTTTGCAAAAACTGGAAGAAAATGGCAGTGAGTTTCAATTATAGCAAGCTTTATTTCTGTACAGTATAATGTAATACATAATGTTATCAATATCTATAAAAGCATAAAGAAAAGACAGCAGTAGGAGTTACAAAAAACATAATAACATCAAAAGCCTTATAAAAGGTATAACATCAAACTTCAAAATACTGTAGAAGAGGAGGAAGAGCCAGGGCCAGAACCATAAATCGCAGGCTACTCTGGAAAAAAACAGCTTTGGAAAGATCTAAAAGTGAAGCCAAAAGCAGCCCCAAACCAGCAAAAGAGAAGCCCATCTAAGCCAGTTCTAGCTGAATAGGTTAGGAACTGAAGAGGAAGAGAATGTTAAGCAATTTTGGTTCATGTTGTATGCAGAAAGAGAAAATAATCACAAACTTTCCTCTGGGTGAAGGGGATCAGGGAAGAAAGCACTGTCAATTTGACTATGTTGCTGAGACAAGTTATTTAAATTAAAAACATTTATTTAAAAAATAAACAGCCAACCTCTCAGCTTTCTCTTCAAACATCCTCTCTGTCTCTAAATAACAAAAAACAACAAAAAAAGCCCCATAACATAGAAATCTCAAAAATGATCAAGCTGACAGATTCTCCTTCAAACTTACTGTGTAAGAGATTAGATCACAAATTCTCTTCCCCTAAAATGAATGTGATTAAAACCATAGGGATTCCTTTCCATACCACCTTGAAAAGCAAATAATGCAATGGACAACTATATCGATAAAGTGTTGCATGCTCTACTCTAAGTTAACATTGCATTGCATACCAGCTGCAGCTACTGTTAGCAGGGTAAAGATCTGGATACCCTCTGTCTGTTTTCCCCAAAGTGGAACTCTTTCTGCCTCTAATGCAGACCTTCAGCTTGTGGCATGGGTACAGTGCCCTGAAGGCTTACAACCTTTTGCATGAATTAAAAGCAGAACTGAATGAGATTTTGATGAGAGAACATCAATAAGGTAATGACAAGTTGCATCAAGAGATACACTATGGTTAGTTTCTTTGTCGTAGGGATGTTTACTATTATTTTTCCCAGAAGACAATTTTCAGGTGATTGGAATCTGCCTAACTTTAAGCAGGTTGCTTTGTAAGTTTATTTTGTGGAGGCAAATGATGATTTGCATTAGTTCTCATGTGTAGGAATCTCTGCTTCATTGCATAATACAACTGTTACCTTAAACGTTCTGCCTAGGGCCTGTGCAGCATTATGGATCATTACATTTGAAATAAGGAACGGTTCTTCCCGTTACACAACTAAACAAGTGGCACCTAAGACTAACATACGTTACTAATATTGGGGTATTCAAGACTTTTTCTTGTCAAATAACCAAATTCTTGGTTTGGTTTTTCAAAACTCAAATGTTTAATTTTGCTACTGTGTTTTCAAAATGCTGTCTCAGTAAACCGATTCAGTTGTGTTTGAGTTACTTCTAAATGTTCTTCTGCGGAAACTGAGGAGTTGGAGAGAAGATATCTATCCCAGGCTGGAGAAGCAAAGAGCAAAATCTGTGCCCACTCCCTGATAGGCCCTAGTGTGTGTCAGGTCTGTGTTTTCAACCCCACAGGACCCTGATGTAATTCTCAGCTCTTGTGTGATACCACCTGCTAATAGGAACTGCTTTTGCAGAATTCTGCTAGCCATAATAAGGTGCACATTGTATATGAATAAAAACAGCTCAACTTTATTACGTGGCTTGCTTGCCTGGTAATGAATAGAAGGAAGGCACACTCCTTCACGAACAGCAAAATTTAATATAATCTTTTCCTGGAGTTGTACCAGTGGGACTGAAAGTTTCTCTCAGCATTGCAAGGGCAATAAAAATCTAAATTTAAACTCAAAATGTCTTACTGGGGCAAAGGTACCCAGAGGCTATGTATTGTTGAAACTTTGTTTAGGTCATAACTGCTTATGTAACGTTAGTTTATACCAGCTAGTTAGATTTTATGTTTTCAAGCAGTACCGCTGTTAATAGGAGAGACATGACAGGTGTATGGGATGCATCTGAAAGTTCAGCTCTCTGTTACTATTGCGTTTAATTCAGCTTCTTACAGCTTAGTGCACAGCTATGTGCAGAAATTTCTACCTCCTAACTTTCATTGTGCAGGCATCTTTAGATCTGTTCTAGTTCATTCGCATAGCTAGACATCTCAGATATTTGGGAGTTAAGGTAATATGAAAGGAAAAAGTGAAAAAGGTATCAGGTGAAGGCTGACTGTAGCAGATAAACCCCTGTAAACTGTGAACACAAATTGGAAAGACTGACTATAAAAAGTAACCAGATGCTAGCTGGCGGGCTCTCAGTTCAGAGTTTCACTGATGGCTTGTTCTCTTTGCCTGTAGTTTTAAAGGTGGGGATGAGGAGAGAAGCTCAAATGCCATTTTTGCAACATGAATATGAGTAAGATGGGGCAAGGGAGTCAACTGGAGATTTTCCTAAGGTCACATGAATGATCTGGTGGCAGGGACATCTGTGAAGTGCTGTAAAGATTACAAATCACCACAGCTAAATTCCAAGACCCTCATTAGCTCCCTTCCTGGGAAGGGTGTGACTTGGACCTTAAAGGATAAGGTGGGGTTGGAGGAGTGTGTGAGGGGGTGATTTTAGTGAGAAAGCTTCAGGGGAAGCAATGTTCTTGCTTAGTGCCATTTTCCATCTTTGCATCGTGCTCACTTACACAGGAATACAGCCATGCTTCCACAGAGCGGGCAGGGAGGAAGTGAAGAGCAGGTTTCGACAGAGTAGAGCTTAACACCACAAATGCTTTCTCTGGTGTAGCTTGCAAAGGCCATCAGCCTGACTTAGCAGAATGGAATGTTTCGGGTGTTCTTGGAGCAGGTATCAATGTGAGCAGCCATGGGAAGTGAAAAGTGGTGGCGCTCTGACTTCTGTGAGAGAAACTGCACGTTTCCAAGCATTCAAAATACAGTTTCTGGGTGACGCTTTGGGTAATCATTAAAGTTATCAGCAAGTGTTTATTTTCTCTCATTTTTTTCATTCTTTGAACTAGTTGTGCTATGGGAAGCATGTCCAGTATCTTTAAGGTATTTGATATGATGACAAAGATTAGGAATTACCGTGAATCAGACTAGATTACATAAAAATACCTTTTGTTATTCAGGAAAGGTCAAAAAAAATGTTTCAGTATCTTGAAAAACTAATATGCATATAATGTAGTCTCCAAAACTGACAGTCTCTGAAACGATGTATAAGTATGCCAAGAAAATAGTTGAAGAGAAATCCTTGCCTTTTATAAATGTTGAGATAGATTTACAAATCCCCTTATGTAAGTCTCCTGATAAATGTTCCAAATTCTTTTATTTTCTTGTGTATCTTAACTGCCAGTCCCCCTTCTCCATCAGCTCCTGGTTTATGTACCATTTGTCAATTTTGTCTGCCTTCCCAGATCTACTTAGATTTCCTTTCATCTTTTGATACCTGCTTCACCGTGACTACTGCATCCTTCTCATTTCCTACACTTTTTGCATTCACTGGCATTCAACCCTTAGCATTGCTAAGTTTTGTTCAGTCCCATAGTAGTGTATTAACACAGTTACAGGGTCTAGTCCTTTGTTGTCTGTGTGCTGAAATCCTCCTAGTCAGATCTCTCTTGGTGGGCAGACATGCAGGATTTCCTCTGATGTCTGTTGTTGTCCAGGCTTCCAGCAAACAGAGCCACAGCTGACCCGGCTTTCCTGAAAACTGAAATTGCCACAGACTTGCTTCTTTTCATTGGCTATCCCGCATACTACATTCGAAGTTTTCTCATTGGTTTTATTACAGCGTTTTTAGAAGATTGCTTGTCTTTTCAAAGAGAGCTTTCCAGCCATGAGCAAATGTTAGCTATTCCTAAGCTGCATGGTGCATGTTTCAACAGTACTTACCACCATGATCTTGAAAGATAAATATTACTCAGTAGAAGTGTTACTTTTAACCATGGACATGCTAGAGCCTTTTAAACAAAGTGTCGCTGTGTTGCATTGAGTTACAATTGGACAAATACCTAAATGTTTCGAATCTTTCCAAATTTAGGTATTTATGAGAAAAAAGATTTTTGTTTCTCTTAGTGTCTTTTACGTGTGTTATTTTTGCTCTGACCCTAATTGCCTGGGAGCTATAGCAAATAAAAATTTTCAAAGCAAATGAAACATCAATTACAGCCTTATAAGCTTCTTTGGGACATAGTTGTTTCCTCTAACTCGCTGAAGACATTGTTTCGGGGAACAAAAAATGTATTTCTCCTCTGTAGCACTTCATTATTTGACTTCCTTGAAACAGCCAGTTAAGGAGCTGGTTGTTTCTGATGGCGATAGCAGTTGCTATATGTAACTGTGGTTCTAAGATTCATGACATAAATTGTAGCATGGATAACTTTTCTGGTATAGACACCTACCTTTTGCTTTCGCAAAGACACCTAAGCAATTCTGCACTGATAATTTAAAGCTGTTGGTACCATATTCAAGCGCTCATCTATTCTTACTTGCATGGCTTGCAATTACTTTTTGGATTTCTTAATAATTATTGTGTAGTCTTGATGTTGCATGTTCTTCTCCGTAATCTCACAGATTTATTTTTACTCACAGGACCAACAGTTGCAGCTCCTTATCATTTTAGATTTACTGTACAAGAGCAAACGCAAACAAGAGAATTGTACAAATGCAGCTGTGCGTAAGAATGCCTAGTGAGATTTGCAAAGGCCTAGTTTAATGTCCTACTAGCCACATGCACATTTTACAAAGATTTCATAACACCTGTTGATTTTATGCAAACATGATGCAATGTATTGTGCTACAAACATGGTCCCCTGGAAATGTATAGAGAAGATGAATCAGTTATTGCTTGCCATTAAAGATCGCAGAGCTGCTAGGGAAAGAAAAATAATCAGCTTTAGTATCTTTTCCCTTCTCTTAAATAATATTACAGTAATTAAATTTTAATATGCAAGTTCTTTGTAGGTCATTAGTGGTGTAACTCTGCATATATGTGCCTGCTTCAGAAAACAGTTCAGTCCATAATCTCATAATGTTGAATTCTACCTGGCAGTTTTATTTGAACTTAATTTCTTTTTCTTCTAATGCTGTTACCCTGAGAGTTATGAGACGGGCATCAGCTGACAGCACCTGGGGAAGGATAGGTATTGGCAATGGCATAAAAGCAGAAAGGGAGGAAAAGAATAGGTATTGTAGCATTTATCAGTATTCTACTAATAGTCTGCTCAGACACAACTCTGGAATAAAATAGGCATTCATACTGCAATTTCTTTCAAAGGTTGAAGCTATTCATCTGCAGGGTTACAAGATAAAAGTCTAAACCTTCCAGATATTATAGGTGTTTCATTATATTGTTATAATAAGAAGAAACACCTTAAAAAAACATTGCCTTAGGTGTAAATATTCCACCCCATTCCATTTGGAGGGAATGCAGCTACGGACAGCTATCCTTCCAAAAGTGCTTTTTAAAATAGTGGCTTTACATGTGAAAACAAAACCGTCTATGGCCAAATATTCCAAACAGGTAATGGAGGCGACAGGCCTTTAGTTTAGGGCTTGACTGACCACCCATTAAAGTGTGCAGAAAGGCTGTTGTTGTTTTCTATGGTTTTTTTTACTGTTTCACAAAGGAACATGGTTTCACTGTGTGTAACCAGGTAGAGATATACTCCACAAGAGCTCATTCTTTTTTACTTTAGAAGAGACTTGAGAAAAAGTCTGCAAGTTCAGAAACCCACCGGACATACTGCTATGTGAATGGACACAATATCCATGGAGACCTTTGTAAATAATTCTGATTCTGGCAGCTGTGCTGTTAGCTGTGTTCTCTTTCAGTGCCCTTAGTGAACATACACTTTTTAGGCTGAAATAGAAATCCTTATTCACAAAACAGGCTCACTCGGGGTTTTTAGGGGAGGACAGTTTAGATCCCGGGCTGGATTCAGACCATCTCACTCAGGTATCTAAGACACCTGGGTTAGGAGCTTGGGAGCACTCTGTACAGAGACCATCTGACTTGGCCTCTGCAGATGTCTTGCGTTTCTGGGGCAGCTGCTTTCCTGAATTAGGGACCTCACCAAGTGCTGTCTGTTATGGGAATGGCGTTGGGCTTGGCATTAGCAGGCCTATGACCTTTTGCTACTTTTCTGTTGGAGACGTTACACTTGCAAACTTAAACAGAGTCAATGTTTTGTTTCAAGTTGATATGCTTCAGTTTTTGTCCAAGGTCTTATTTAAAAGAGCTCATTTTCTCCTTTGATACAATGTGATTGTTAGGTGGGGAAAAAGTATTTCAGTGAACAATACAGGTTGTCAAAAATGGCATTTCAAAATGTCCAAAAATGCTGCTCAAAATGGGTTATACTTATCCAACAGTTTCCTCAAGAAAAACGGGGAATTCATTAAAAAAATTAAATGCTTTTTGTGTACTCAAATATTTCATTTTGTGTTAGTGAAGTCAGTCAGTCTGGTTTGTTTCAAGTTTTAAGATGTGTAGAGAGGATTAAAAATTAAAACCCCCCAACATCTGGAATTGTAAAAATGAGCTATTATTTTAAATTCTGGTTGAGAAAATAAGCTAGAGTATTTTACTTATTTAGAAAAGCTGAATTTTGTTACAAGTATTTAAAGTAATGAATTTGTTCCTTTGAGAAATCCTGTATTCTGAAATTAAACTGCCATTGAATTTTCAGTTGGAAAATTTTAGGATTATAATTGTAGAACGGAGACAGTTAACTGGGATCCTTCATAAAACCCATATAGTCAAAATATGAGAACACTGAAGTGGGTTCAGATTACATTAAAAAGTACTTGTCACATTCAAGATCATTGGCAGAGAAAGGAAGATGAGAAAAAAAAGTAATACCATATCGGTATTCCCAGTTGTAAGCTTTTATTCTATGTATTTTACATAATTTGTTTTTCTATAGTCAGCCACATATGTTTAGATTTATGCAAGCTGAGTGAGAACATTTAAAGAAAATACTGCTTTCAGATGGAGTGGTTTTCCACGCTTAAACTTAAGGGTGATAATTGCATGGTATTTTTAAGCACAAGCAGTATTTGGTAACTCTGAAGTAATTACACTAACGTCTTCTAGTTTTCGCTGTTCTCACTAGCCAGCCCTTGAAGGGAAATATTTTGCGTGCACGTTTCTGTTGTCTGCCTTGTGTCAGATAATGCATGTAAAACGCTACTATGTCTGACACCTACTTTGTCTCCAGTGTTTTCCTTGTGTAGATGGCTATTCAGCTGCATGGAAATAGGAAAAATGCCTCCTGTTTCAAACAAAACTTTCAGCTTTCTAGAGGTTATTCTCAGTGGAAGTCAGTGAAAGGGAATATAACTGGGCTTGTTTTGTGTGAGATAAACAGGCATGAGAAAGTCTGAGAGATGAACAGTTTCTGGCAAGTGAAATGCATAGATCAAATGACATTAACCCCACTGCCCCCCCCACTCAAGTAGGAGGGATTTTGCCTTATACTCTTTTCCATTCAGTTCTGTGACAGCATTGAGTTTTCCACTGTTTCAAAGTCCTAAGAGCAAGTTTTTAACTCTTTGATAGCTGAAGTGAAAAGAGACATTATTCTAATTATGAATGAAGAATTTAAAATTCAACACTAAAAAGGTAAAACAGAAACCCAGTTACAAGAGAGTAAGCTTAGCTGAATGCACTTTTGTACTGCAATATTCTAGAAAAATTGCTCACTGAAGATTTTTTTAACACAGAAGCGTAAGAAGATAATTTCCTTTTTTGACATGCTTTACCTTTGCAAAGTTACTGGGCTGTTGACAGGTACAAGAAGACATGTGCTACGCTTACATGCTGTTCGTGCAGTAGGCTTTGAAAAATGTCTAGTGCATTGGCATATCTGACAATTTGGGGTATTAGTTAACAGTAAGAGTCTGTAAATAGAGTGAATTTTAGCTAACTGCTGACGAGCATTCAGTCAACATCTGCAGTACAGGACTGAACTATATACAACAAATAATGCCATTTTATGCTGTAGAGATGGAAGTTGGTGTTATACAGTGTGTATGGTTCAGTCTGAGAGCAGTAGTAATTGCAATATATTGAAGTTTTGCATTGTAATAAAAATAGAGACCATTAGTGGATACCATTTATGTCATTAGTATTTAGTGGCTGTGTGTTGCAGCTTTTTTAGTGCTCGTAAAACTGTCTCTGCTTGCAGATATGTGACAACACTGATATAAATTTAAATGTTTAGAAATCCGTAAGACATAAAATATAAATAGTAAATAGGGGCATAACATTATAGACAGAACCTTAATAATTTGGCACACAAATGTTTATATATTTGCATGTCTAGTGCAGAGATTAGCATAATGGCGATCACATTTATACTTCAGAAGAACTTGATTAAGCAGACAATAACAACAAATAAGGTAGAACTAACTGAAGCACATCATGCAAGAGCAGCCGAGAATTCTTTTAGGTCCCCAAAAGGGAATTTGTAATATTGGAAGGTACAGCCTCTATATACATCTGGTGGGATATTGATTTTTATCTTTATAGACTTCTTACTAGATACGACACCTGTTCTGCTAACTAGTATTACCATTGTTCTTGAGAAGTGATTATGCTAATTAACCAATAAAGAAGAAAATCAGGTTGTTCGGGAACCCAAAGATCGAGGTTGGCTGGCACTTGTTTAACAGTAATGGAGCCAGCTAGCACAGGGAAGGTCATATAATGTCTAGACCAGAACAGCAGCATCTTGTCAGGGGTTTGGAGGCTGGTGTGAGGGCGGTGAAGGAGCTGGCTCAGGAAGGGTGCCTTTGGAGGGCGGGTTGGGAAGGAGTCCTGGAATGTAGCACAGGAGGATTTCCTCAGATACCAAGCATTACGAGCCAAGTGTGCAAGCCACATTGTTTGGGCTTCCCAGTGTAAGATTTTTGTTTAAGAAACGCAAAAAACTTGGAAGCCTGTTTGATTTCCATGCAGAAGACCTGTGGGAAAGCTGTCTTCTTCCTTTGATTTAAGGAATGTCACTTGGATTCTGCTGGTAGTTACTCTAGGATCTTTAAGAGGTTCCCACCAGGGCTGATGTTTACTTAAGAGGTTGCCACCGTGGTTCATTCTCCTCTAAGAGACTACCCAGTGGACTTTACTGTACCTCGTTTCTGTATCAGTGATGGATTTGAAGCAAGAGAATCTGAGACTTGTGTTCTGCACCCCCCATCCCATCTTCTTCAGCTCTGACCTTTACATCCTGGAAACACCCTGGAGGTTTGTCGCAGAGTTCTTGGGGGATTTGGAAATCAAATAACACAGCACTAAGGGACAACACAAAAAACTATGAAAACACTTCAGTCATTAGGAGTGAAGTGACAGGAAGCAGTGTCACAGAATGAGTTTTCCAATTAATTTTCCTTTCAGAGCCCTTTTCTCAATGTTTTTAATTCCAGGTGTGTATTATGAATGCTTTGGCAACATTAGTTGTGTCTTTCAGAAGAAAAGAAAACCTTTGATAAACCTTCTGAATCTCTTGACTAGACAATGATAGCGCTGATTGTTTTGGATCCTTGTAGTTGAATGGGAAAGATGAGAGTGTAAATGATGGTGGGAATGTACATTTGCAGAAAGCTTGTGGCTTACATTAATAGTTGTTAAGGTGAGAAAACAAGATGCTTTTCAGGAGCTCAACTAATAAGCAGAAATGAAACATAAGCTTTCTTTACAGTGAATAAATAATTCTGTGGCTCCTAGTATTTCTTGCAATCCAACTATGGAAAGTTTTAAACTAGGAATCTTGTTCCTTTACAAAGCATATTTTTGTCTGTTTATCCATTCAAAATGGACTAAAATGTAAATTTGTAAAAGCAGCTTCAAAGCAGCTATTTATATTCATCTAAATTCTGAAATCTTTTTGAAACTTTTGGGTTTATTTCTGATTGCGGGACTCAGTGTCGCTTCTTAGCACATTGAATGCTGATAGCTTTGAAAATACAGTATGGCACAAAGCCATAACTTGGCAGTGCACACTACCCTGCTGAGACACAATTCTAAAGAAAAAGTGATTTTTATGCTGGGGTTTTAGTTGATTGTAGAATTAGGGGAAATATTAAAGAGCATAAAAATCGTTTAATTCCTTTCTACACCACTGAATTGCTTGTTACCTTATTTATCCAAGTAACAGCTACCTGAGAGCAGAGGCTGCTTTCTGAAGCCACTCTGTACGTCGAACTGTACTAAAGCCGCTAAGGAACTGAAACTGTAATACAGGTGAACAGATGAGTTTTGGAGTAGGGAGTGTTATGCTTGAATGCGTCTGTGCACCCTTATCAAAAGCATATATAAAAGAAGAAGAGTATTAGAATGGCTTAAGAGAAGTGGGCTCTCGAAAACCTATTGTGCCATAAGGTAGAAGGCAGAAGACTGGGTTTCTTGAAGGACCTGGGTGAATCTGAGAAAACGCCATCCTTCAAGGTATTTGTATTGCAATAATTGTAGTAACTGTAGTTACCATAAAGCCTGATACTAAAGCTGGGTGTAGAATATTCCGTTAAGCAGGACAAGCAGGTGTAATGTTTTGAGTTGGAAATGAACGTTGAAATGGTGGTACATGAAAGTACCTGTAGGACTATGCAAAGCAGTTTTTCTTGCTCTCGGTAATGTGTTTTCTCTTCCTATATTTTGTTACATGTTTTAAGTTACATTTGTTCTGACTGCTAGGTGATACTTAGTATCTACTTGCTCTCATACTTTCTCGCATCTTGCAGGTAGACAGTATATCATCCCAGATTCTTACGGGGCATTCAGCCTTATTAGGTTACCCAAATTACTGCAGGTCACAGCTGAGATGTGTCAGTGGAGTTTAATAGCAAAGCTTGCCCAATATAGGCTCTGCTGTTCTTACTGCTTGTTATTGCTTTCATAAGAAGCACAGGAGATTATTGAAAGATATGTTTATAAAACGTACAGTGCAGTACAGCTACACACCAGGTTTATGGCAAATTAGGTCTTGAACCTGAGTGGATTCAGGCATCTACTGCAGTGCAGATTACAGTGCACTGTGTGACCTCACACATGTAGGCTGGCCTCCTCCTGGCTTATTTAATCCATCTGCAAAATTGAGAAAAACAAGTACCTCCATGAAAAAACAGGTATGCATCTGGGCCCAACAGTCCTGGGTAAACAAATTACAGATAAGGCAGTGGCTCAACTGGAGGGATAATAAAGAGGAAATGTAAGGCTCTTTGTCTCCTACACACATTTATCATTAACTTAGTGGCTTACTGTGTTTACATTTATTGGGTATGTTTAGTCTCACCGGACTTCCAGCAGAAGAGATCTGGGGTCATCGCCTTTTCCTGCAATTCAGTGCACTAGAAGCACTATGTGGTTAGTCTTATTGGAGGGAACATAGGCAGTAGGCTTTAGTGACTTGCGAATGAATCAATAAAGCATGTTCCTGTAGGTTTCTGAATTGTCTCTTTCATTAAGAATGGAATTGGGCAGCGGAAGATCGATTTTTGTGGCAAATCAGAGGTTTTTTTAGCAGTCGTTCATTTAGACCGCGTGTTTTTGGAGTCACAAAGCTTCATCAAAAATATTACTCAGGATTTAAGCTGCAACAAGAACCATGAATAGTTTAAATATCTTTTTTTCAGAACACTTTTTTGAACTCAGAATCACGTGAGACCTGATCTTTAGCAGTCCCCACAGTTGACTAAATCAGTGGAAAGCTGCTAAGCTCCCACAGCTGAGGGACATGGCTGATGGAGGAACTGACGTGATGTCGGTAAGAGGTACTTGGAAAGGGAAGTGTTCACAAAGAATTGCTACTGTTGTCTGGGGATATAACTGAGAATTATGTCTTTGTATATCATAATTGCTTACAACAGCTCTTGACAATTGAAATGTGTGACATAATTCAACTCTGTTTCAAACGCAGTCATGCTTTTGCATCATCTGAAGTAATTATTATTGTACAGGTATGGAACAGGTGTAAGTTTTGGCAGAGAGGTGTTTTAAATCTACTTATTTTTGCTTCATCACCATGTGGCTGTGAGGTTGTGAAGAAACTTTACAGATGTGGTTCATCTGAAAATTCTTTTGCTGCGTGGCACATACGGGTTTAATTGAGTGTGGTAGTACACCTTGACAGTATGCTTTTAGGATAACATACTTGCTCATGGATAATGCAGTGTTCATCATGGAACCTATTGCTTTTAGTACACACGTGTGCCTTTCTAGCATCCTGAGCTAAGGTTAGTTTCATGGACAGACAAGGGGAGTGCTGCATGTGCAGTTCTTAATTTTATAACAGGCTAATCAAGTAGGAATTTGTGTTTGCAACTCCTGAGGGAGCTGGGGAAACGTGGATGAGCCACAGTGCTGATCCCAGACAAAAATCAGCTGAATCAAAAACACGAGCAGCATCAACAGTAACACATAGAAGCACAGAGCTTTATTAAGGATTGATAAATTGCCAGGCATTACTTTCCACATAAAAAATGTTGTAATATGTCTATCAGTAAGTTGCTACATGTTCCAAAACAAGTCTAAACCAAATACGTTATCGTAATGTGTATCATCACCTGTTACATATACATAGCTTTAGCTTGCACCTGTGTACCTGTGGAAGATAACAGTGTTCTCCAGTAATTCTCCTGAGAGGCAGTTACATTAATTTTCTAGTAATTACTGTGTAGAAATTGATTCATGTTACCTACATAGAAAGATTTTATGAGTCTTTCATTGCCTGATGGAAACCTGAATCTTGATTCTGCCTGATTGTTTCTTCCTTGGGATACCTGTATAGACATCCTTCCCAGCTGACTGTAGAAGTGCTTGGAGTTGGTTTATCCGTGAAGGCTGCTTGTAATGCTGTACATACAGATCAAAATGTTACAGCTCTGCTTGTAGCGCAGTAGTAGGTGCTGGTGGTACAGTGCCTCAGTGGGTGGTTTCTAGTTCAGTTTTCTGTTACACAGTTGCAATCTGTGACACTACTTTAGTATTGTTGTGTGGCAAGCCTTAGTGGTCAAGAACTTATTAAGGATGGGTGGACTTTGCAGGGTCTACAGGTCTGGCTAAGACAACAGCAATCTGACTAGTTTTTCAGAGCTGAATGGGAAGTGGGCTTTTCTTTTCTTTCAGTGTTTTCAGATGGAAATCTTTCCCTTTTCAGTGATTTGTCAAGTTTTGTAGGATACTTTATCATGCGGGCATAGGAGGGTGTGACCTGAAGCTATGTGGTTTCTGTCTAGAATAGAGCATTCCTTAGTTGGGATGAACACCAGCAGATGTTTCTGAGGAGCTTTCCTAAGCAGGGTTTTAATACTGTCTTTGATGTTCAGAGGAGAACACAGCTTTAGTGATGTAGAATTCGCTGAAGCAGTTAATAATGTAATAGCCATAATTAAGAGTCTGTCACACAAGAGGGTTAAGAGAGGAGTAAGAGAGTAATTGTTATTCATTGTCATGTTTACAGGAGAGGTTGTATTGCTCTCACTGGAGACAAACTGATAGCTGTCCCTCTGGGTGACTAGTTTTGCACTTACTAAGGGTGGTACTCGTAGGGCTACGAGGATGATGAGGGGACTGGAGCATCTCTTCTGTGAGGAAAGGCTGAGGGAGCTGGGCTTGTTAAGCCTGGAGACGAGAAAGCTGAGAGGTGACCTAATAAACGCTTATAAATATCTGAAGGGTGGGTGTCAGGAGGATGG
>Ga0181612_121286_pt1 | contig 17939 bp, 9 predicted proteins | sample HoacroProtozoa21_FD_119630 | JGI IMG/M metagenome (GOLD analysis project Ga0181612, IMG submission 119630) | Hoatzin crop microbial communities from Cojedes, Venezuel. Combined Assembly of Gp0051906, Gp0051904, Gp0051908 | reverse complement strand
GCTTCAAAGGAAGATTTTTGAAACCCTATCAATTAAAACTAAAATAATACAGGGACAAATTCTGGCCAAGCCTTCATTAATGAGAGGTGTTATGCTCTAAAGCATAAGGATTTATTGCCTAACACTTTCTTTTTCCAACCTATAGATGCGCAATGCAGGGTCTATAAGATGTCAAAATATTACTGTTGTTCTTACCAAATTCTTCTTGTGGGTGAAGACTAGTGTCAGTGAGTTCCAGTGACAAGTTATACTCTGAGAGAAGAACAAGTACAAAACAGATTTCCTCTTGCCAGATATAACTTTAAATGCAGCCCACGCTTCAATGCCCCCACCTGAAAAATTGCTTTTGTTGAGGTGTTAATTAAAACCATCCACCATACGTTTATGGGACAAGTAGGTTTTAAATCAGCCAGAGAAAACGACTTATTGTTATTAAACCCATAGGTTATAGCATGCCTTAAATGCTCATAGTCCTAAACCCACTGCAATCTCTGCTTCAAGCGATCCTAATAAAAAAAAGAATTTGGATACCATTACGGTTTGTAAATAACACTAATCTGTTTGGTTGTCACAGGTTGCATATAAGCCTTTCTCATTTCCATACAACAGTATTGAAATCAATAGTCCCTGTTGCCCAACATCATTTCCATAATTTCTAGGAATTGCTTTGATTGTTTCCTTTACTCTTTTAAAATTCTGCTTGCCAAAACTACATGGACATGCTTGCTATGTTGATCTTTGCTTTAAAAGACTCATCCAAATCCCATGAAAACAGTAGCTTCTCTAATGATTGAACCAGACCCAAAAAACATTCATTATATGCAAAAAAAATGGTGGTGTATAGATAACTTTCTAGACAAAAAGGGAAGAGAGGTACTTGGCCCTACATCAAGTGCTAAATGATCCTCATGCTTCCATGGAACCCACAGCCATGGCCTCAGCACCCTCTGAATTTTCTTCTCAATTTTCTTCTGAAACACTTTATGGATGATAAAGGTGGTAAGCAGCAGGCAAGTGAACAGTGGGGTGCAGGAAGCTGGTGGCAGAGAAGTCTGTGGTTTTCTGATCTAGATTAGTGCCCTAGCCATGGATATATTGCCCAGACCTGATTTTAAGCAAGTAGCCTTTTGCTGAAGCACTTTGAAAACTGTAGGTGTCATGTCCTGTTTGGGAGATACAAAGGAACAGAAGATGAGCCAGGATGAGAGGCAGGAGACATCAGAAGGAAAGGGGAGTACATAGCAAAGTATTCAGTGAAATTAAGGGATTGGAAGGGAGGGGAAATTTCTTCTGAATTTCATATGGAAAAATGCAAATGGTGAGATGGGTTAGCCTGCAAAATAATGTGCCAAGAAAACTGATGGGAGCACCAGAGCTTGAGACGTTTAAATTACTTTGGATAAAGCACTGGGATATGGCATATAAAGAGCAGTCACAAGTGTGCTGCATGTAACTGAACAGCTCATTTCCCTCTCCTCAGGGCCTAGTTCCTCACTGGCCAAGGACAGGCAGGGTCCCTCTGGCCCCAGGACATGGGTTTCCAGCACTTGGCTATTCCCTGACAAAGCTACGGGGCTGCAAGCAGACAGGGAGGATGGGGAGAGGGACAGGTTTGTCCTGCAGATTCACTTCTACAGAGTGTCTGCTTACCCCAGCACTGGCTACTGCATGCACCAAACGGGACAGAGAGCAGTGCCACTGCTGTAGGATGGAGCAGAAGAGAGCCTGGGAGGGTGTTCTGCAAATATGTGATGTCCCTTTTGTCCCTGTATAGGTGATTAAACTACTGCTGACCCCCATATGGCTCCCTATCACAAAGGTTTCTCTGTGCCCACCACCCTCTGCTTTGCCCCAGGAGAATCCTCAGGCTCGGGAGCCACTGAGACCTACAGAGCATCTATCTTGTGAGTCACTCTGTTTTGCAGAAGATGTGGCTGGTTTGCCTTCCCAGCAAGGGCAGAAAGGCCTAACCCCAGAGCATGGCAGCTGTCTGCTTGTGAGTGATTAGCCCAATAAGAAGAAAATCCGTAACAAGAAAATGAGGGCAAGCTCTCAAGCTCTGGCTATAGCTTTTCCCTCTGATCATGTCTTGAATGATACCTGTTGTGTTACAGAGATCTTTGTGCTCCTTCCCTCATTCCAAGGGCCACCAACATAATGAGAGGTTGCCAGGTCCATTCCTTTCTGCATCTGGAGACTAAACCAAACCTGACTGGCCATAGACCAGTCAAACTCCTAGTGACTCCAATGAGAGACAAGCTTGTTTCTTCACTGCAGAATCTTGCTGGTAAGGAAGCCTGATGCAGCAAGTGATAGGGGTCATGGTAGATATTGTAACATATTGAGAGAGATCTGGGTAATCTGCAGGTATAATTCTAAGGTACAAATAGTTACAGATGCTTTCAGGACTCCATCAAAGCTTTATCCATCCCATTTTATTCTCAGCATCAGTCTGATAATAGCCTATTGGAGTTTCTATCCATTACTTCTCACTCTGCAGGAAGATAGTGGTGATTTGAAAATAAATAAATGGCTTCAAAAAAACGGCTTTCCTAATAATCACCTGGAAAATAAAAGTAGAGTAAGAAACAGAACACAACCTCCATGACTGCAGTACATTAGAATTGCTAGTAAATGTTCAGAAGCCAGTAGAGGGTAAATTAAAGTAGTATGTGAAACCCACATTCCAGCTCCTTTTTCGTTTAACCTGAATGGGGATGAATGCAATTTATCATGTGCCTACTGCATTGATAAGAAGAAAATGTCTTGTGGCAGTATTGCAGCAGAGGGAACCCCCTTTGGAAGAGGTGGAGGGACTTAGCAAGAAGTGACTTCTACAGAATCCCACAGACTAAACCCCAAATCTTTCAGTTGCTTTGAACCACAGACAAATTCAAACCTGGATTTGCCGCTCCTGTAGAATGGCGGGAACTAAGCTTTATGTGGTGCATCTATGACCAGCAATGCACAGTGAGATCCAGACATCCAGAAGTCCACATCCAATGGATCCAAATCATGTCCCCTTGCTTACATGCATAATCAATTCCTTAAACCTTACATTATTTATTTTATATATGCTGTCATCTTCTGCCACGTCTCTTGCATGCATTTTAAACTGAGTAATCATTTTATCTACTCAAGAAGCATGAGCACACCTCCAGTCATCATCAACAGCTCATGCCATATGAACATATAGTCCTTGAGCATTATGAGTTCAGTTGTACCTGATGTTCATGGTCAAATACTGTAATTCCCTGGTGTTTTCTGTAGGATTTCAGTAACATGAAATTACCTGGGAGCCCATCACTACCTGAACACCACTGAAGAGCAATGCTGTGTGGAGACTGTCAATTAGAGTTGAAAATACCATTTGACTGATTTCAATTTATAATTCTGCTGGTAGGCTTTAGGAGGTTTTCTTTCTGGTTTTGGTCACACCAGTTCTCATTCATTGATTAATTTCCTGTTGGACGCCATGAATTGAAGATTGATTAAGCGCTGTAGAGTGACAGGTCATCAATCACCGGACAAAGCCAATTGTTCCTTTAAATAAAATTCATGCACTTCTTTCGGATGTAAAATAAAGTCATGTTCCTCCAATGGCCACATCTGAATCTGCCTGTAATGACAGGCTTCTGAAATGTCATTCTTTGCAAAGGTATTCCCTTGAGAAAGAAAAGCAGGAAGGGAAATTGACTTAATTCTGTTTTTTCAAAATTGTATTTTTTACTTTTATTTCTGGCAGGTTTTCTTGTGTCTGTCTCCACAGTGACACTAACAAACCTCTGCTAACTGCTGAGATTATCTGCGGCGTTTGCTTTATTACAGCTCAGGTAACTGACATGGGAAGAAATGGCTCTGCAATGTCTGACATGTGTGAAAAGAGAAAATAGAAGTCAAAGCACCAAGCTACAGAGAATTAAAGCAGCTGTTATTCCAACATGTTCACTGATCTGCTAGGTTCACGTATCTGGTTGCGTTGAGGAGTGTAGGATGGCAGGTAAGCTTCATTCAGCAGCTCGTTGTTTATTTCAGAGAGCTGCCTTCTTTTTGGTTTTAGCTCCAAAAAGTGCCCTGAGACAGTAGTCATGATGGAATTTTTTTTCATTTGTCTGCAATACAGTGTAAGAAGTGCTGCAAAGGGCTAACTCTGAGTGGAAGCAAGTAGAGAAGAAATTTATAACAGATGTTACAAACCAGCCTATTGGTGGGACACAAAAAGATTAAACCCTTCAGCTTTTTCACTTGGGAAGGGAAATCAGAGTTTCTGACTCTAGAACGTCTTGAAGCTCTATGAACTACCTCAGGGCTTTGCATCACAGACACATGTGAACGTTCTGGTCTGTCAGCTTCAGGAGATCAGCAGTTGAGCTGTTCCTGCAACAAGACCAAGCAAAGAAGAGCTACAGGGGAGATGCACGTCTGGGGAACCCTACAGACACCCAAAAGTATGTTACTCACATCTGTCAATGACAGTCCTTAGACTGAAATTATTTCAGGATGCAGCAGGGAATGAGGAAATAGTTTAATAATTTTTTTCTGTAAGTCTTCTCCCCTCTTTTTTCACTACCTTTTAAGCTTTGCAGAAGTTATTTAATACCAATGCAAAATAAATTTAGAGGGAAAAGTTTTAGCATTAAATTAAATTTTCATTGCATTTTAGCATTTTTAATCCAACAGACAAAAAAATCATTATTTTCTTAAATTTAATTAATTTACTAAACTCCTTACGGTTCATTGAATTCAATCCTGTATCTGCGATCTTTCTGGGTCCATTAAGCTCCTGGGGTTCAACTTCATCTCTTCTAACTCATAAAAATCTCATCAAAATGGAAATAAAATGCAATTTTGAACTTGCTAATGAAGGGAAAAAATGTTAACTTTCCAGTGCTGTTGAATTAATGGATTATCTTTGCCAGCCCGTTTTAAAAGAGAAAACTTTCACACTGGGGCACACTTATAAAAGTGGGAATAATTACACAAAGAGGCATTAGCTGTGCCAGTATTTTTCAGTGCTTTATTCTGCCACTACCTAAGACATTACTGCAGTAAGATTTCTTCCCCCAGAGCTTACTTTGTCTTCTATCCAAGCATGATGGATATGAATGTTCTTATAGCATATCAAATATTGTTATTAAGTGCAGAAATAGTCATCGATGTCAAATGCTTATTATGGCTTCAGTTCAGTAAAGCACAGAAGCACCTGCAAAATTTTAAGCCTGGGGAGTAATCGTAGGTTATTGGTTTGGAGGAAGAGTTTTTGAGGGATGGAAAGTGAAGGAGGTTTTTAATTACTTAAGCAGTGATTAAAGTGTTTGGGGGGGATAGAGGCAGGGTGACCTTTGGTATTGGTATTTTTACAGATCAGGTGTTATTTTATCACCAAATAGCATTTTAGTTTGCTTCCTACATAGTCTTGCAAATTCAGCTTGGTTTGATATCAGCTTCTGATTTTAAATCAGGGCACAGTAACAAACAGTTGGAGCCTACTAAGTGCCACTCCAGAAGTATCTGGTTTCCAACGCTGTAGGAAAAAGTGTGGGGTTCTTCTAATCCCCAAGAATATATAAAGAGATCTCATATCTGGAAATTATGGAACTAGTCATATTTTTCCTAAAAATTCTTTAATTTGCCCTTCTAACACAAGACTTTTTTATGTTACCTTGTCTGTTTTTTACTTTTCTTTGAAAGATAATGTGTGTATATTGTTTGTATTTTTTCCTTTTCCCCTAATTTTGTACCATGTTGCCCCCTTTTAATCATAGTTTTTTCAAGACAGTCTCTCTTAAGAAATAGCTGGGAATACAGGACCTTGGAAAACACCAATACATTTTAAAAGGGTTTTTTTTAAGCCTGCAGAAGTAGGAAAAGGATGTGGAAGACCTGAGAAAAGTATAGAAAGCAGGACCAAAAAAAAAAAAAAGTGTCTTGCTTATCTCTTTGAAATTAAAACTAATTCTGAATTCCATAGGAAAAAAAATGTAATTTCTCAAATGTTTCTAACATAGTGCAATATGCATTTATAAATAGGTCTATATACTGCTCAAGAAATAAGTGCTCACTATATTACTTTTACTGTCATTATTATCGTTATTATTATGTGCATAACTGAATCATGCTTATGGACCAAGCCAGACTAGGTTAATGCCTGCACAAATCATGCACAAGCAGTGATCAGATAGATGAGCTTTTCATATTAATAGCATTTAATTACCATCCTCTAAACATGAAACCTGAATGACAGTTGAGCAAGACTTTAGGAATAACACTGATTATACTTCAGACAGACAAGGAGTTGATCTAACGAATCCAAGTCCATAGTTTTGTCTCCTTCCCATGTTCTCGCTTCCTGGAGAAATCACACGTGGCTGAATCAGGGCTTGGTAGGGTGCAGCTGCTCTTCTCTGAACGAATGCATCTGTATTTCCTTCTCAGACAAGGAGATTTTAATCTTTTGTACATTGGATACAGACAGTTACGGCTTCTTTGGGTGATTGTCAGGGTTCCCTGCTTTGGAGAGATAAATGACTGGCTCATTCTGCCCTGTGTCAACACTGATGAAATTATCCCAGTGGAGGTGTTAATATATGAGCCTGTATCTCTATGCTTTTCCAAAGTGGCTGATTTCTGTGCTCTCTTCAACCCGCTTGTGACTGTCAGTTAATTAGCTAGCTAATTTCCCACCTACATGCATGGGCACTTGATGAAGCTTCACAATGCTGAGAAAGCTTTGGGAGTTCAACTCTGGACTAAACATGCAAGAGCTGAGCTGTAGCCTTTAGATATGTAAAAACCACAAACTGCAGAATAATGTTTCTCCCAACATTTTCAGAATTGACATTTGTGCTGGATGACTGAAGCAGAGAGGAAGAGGAAGGGAGAGAGCCTGAGAGCGCTTCGAAGTCTCCCCCTGCTCTGCCAATGCTTCTCCGCTACCCATCAGACCTGTGTGTGCTTACCCAGTTCTCTGAGACCTCAGCAATGAAGAAGTCATTATCCTCCTCATGCAATTGTTTCCAGTGCTTAACTACCTTACTGTTAAAAAGCTTTTCTCAGTGTCTAACACAAATACCACTTGCTACAAATTAAGCCCATTATCTCTTGTCCTTTTCACAATGAATGGGGAGAGCAATTTTCTCCCTTATTCCATGTAGCAGACCCTTACATACATGCCTGCCTTTGGCTGTCTCCTCCCTAGGCTAATCACACTCAGTTTCTTTAAACGCTCCTGGCAGCAGCTTTCAAGTTTGCAATGCTTTCTGCTCTCAACATCTGCACCACCTGAAATATGGTGACCAGACTTCAGTCCTGGCATCCCAGTGAGCTCTTACTGAGTCCCAAGGATGGATATCTCAAACAGCCTGCAAGAAACCTTCCTAGTCTATATCGTGGAATGAGATCTGCATTATCTGCATGATCTGAAACTGCTTTATTTCTTATCCTCTGTTCTTCCTCCTAGAAATACGACCTGGCGAACTTGTTTCTCCTTTATGTGTGTGCCGTCAGGCAAAGCAGCTTACTGAATTGCATGCTACTTCCATTGCCTGAGCATGTTTCCATCTTGGTTCTCCAGCGGATTTGCAGTCTCTCCTCATTCAACATTAGCCACAGCTTAATAGTCACACTTCTATTCTAACACCTAAGCTGTTAAAAACATTGAACAGTTTCAGCACAGTGGCTTGTGGGATCCCTCTTAATAGACCCTTCCTGTTTAACTACAGATAGCTATTCTCCCTCTATGTTTTCCAGTTTTTTTTTCTTTCACAGTACAATATTTTCACCTAGACCAATCTTTCCTACCCTGTTTACCCATGCTCTGCTCAAGCTTCCTTCGAGTGATCCGAGAGAAACAAACCGACAGCTCCACAAACTTGTTGCAATATAATCACTGTTCACCTATCAATCCAGCCCCCTCAGACTGATCTTTAAATCTTCGGTGTCATCTCAAAATGGAAATGTTTTCCAATACCAGCTAGCTGTTAATTAGTCACTGGTGTTAATATTATTGTTATTATTATTACAGGTAATGCCAGGAAGAAAATTTCCACTTGAGGAGTGGGTGATTTAACAGCTACTAGCTGTCAAGAACCTGTGCTTCATTGACTTCCAGTTCTCACACCTAGACATACACCGTCACCTCTGCAAAGGGTCTGCAGAAGGTTTTTATAAGGAAAGTTCTTGTCTGAAACAAGTTGATCCAGCCTGCCTTTTAATACTCTGATTTAAATGTTAAGGCCAATTTTAGATTATTAACGTTCTGTCTACATTTCACATTTATCTCTCCTACTAGACATATCAGGAAATAATCTAATTGAACCCAGCCTTTGTAACTTCTGTTGCTGTAGTCTCTTTCCTTCTGTCTCTCTCTTTCTATACATTTACACAAGGCAGAGGAAAATTAGCAGATTTTCCAGAAATAGTCCAGTTAATAAAGATGGATTCTGCTACCTCCACTTACAATGAGAAGTCTTTCACATTGCTTAAGCATCTGAATGCACCTTGAACAGGACAGAGGTGTGTACTTGTCCCAGCATCGAGACAGTGTGCCCCAGGCAGGTCATTTCAAAAGCAGGTGTTCCTTTCTTCTGTGCTATGTTTATATCCATGTTCCCTCTCACCCTGTGTTTTTACAGCAGCTTACACAATGAGTCACAGTTTGGCTCAGGATAGAAGTGCGAATGATAAACAGTAGGAGAAGGAGGTACAACAGAGTTGCCTGCAATTTAGCAAAGGTGGTGCAACAAAACCCGAGGTTATTGATGGATGTGCAACTCTTCCCTTTCAAAACTGGTGTCGATGGCAAATGCATGGCTTTTCCTCAGATCTAGATACTGCTACCTGGGTTCAGTCCACGTAACCTGACATTTGGATGAGCATTATAAGCAGCCTAATCATATTCTTCAACCAGTATAAAAGACGAACTCGTCCATACGACTACCACGAGCCCACACGGGTTCTCTGTGGTTGCGTGCTTCTCCCGTTGAATACAGAATGATCTCATTCTCATATTAAATACTGAAATATAAATCAAATAAATCTAGATCATTTTCTTTTGTTTGCTACCTGTCCAGAATTGGAGTGTACCCAGTGGAAAGAAAATAACCTGAATGCTCCGATAATCTCTTCTGAATAACCAGTTCAGCTGAGTTTACTTGGCTGTGTCATTACCTAGCGTCAGTTAAAACCAGAAGCAATGGGTATGCAGGAGATGAGATGTGACACAGAGCAGTGATCTGGAGGAATACAGCTTCTTGGCACACTGTGTTGCAGTCCCTGCAGCTACTGCCAGCCTGGAAATATGTGCTGGTTTCTTCCTTAATCCCACTTCTTGGAGTCCCATGAATATTTGGGATCTCAGCTATTGTTTTTCAAAGCACTGTTCTAGTCTGAATCAATAAAACAAATAAAATTTGGCAACTGTGCTGTGAAAGAGATTTCAAGATTCAAAACTTAGAAGGAAAAGGAAAAGAAACCCCTAAATATTCAGTTTTTAGAAACCTTCATATATGAAGATGGTGCTGAGTGGCAGGGAATAGCTTATTTATGATTTCAGTATACTTCTCAATACCATCAGTTTTAGGAGTGGTTCAGTGCCCAAACTCTCCATCCACACAATGTGTTGCAATATCAACAATCAAAAAAGAAAGCCTCTAAAAAACAGGTATAAAAATATTTCATTTGCTGTTTCACCCTGCTTGGATCACACATAAAATCTTTTTGTCCCTGTGGAAAGCCCATAAATATTAGGCATTTATTTCTCCACAGATTTGCTCAGAATAACTCAGTTTTATCCAGTTATTTCTATTCCATTCCCATTTTTTATCCTCTCCTTTCTTTTTCTTTTTTTCAGACTATGGTTTTCCTTGGAAAACAAGTATTTTTGGAAACCATTAAATTTTGCTAATTTACTGCCGTTCGTTTGTCAAAACTCTTATTCCTCCACACACTCACACACACACACACTCCTGTCAACCACTGTAATTATGTTGGTTTTATAGTTCTGACTATATTAATTGAAGAAGTGTGTTAAAATTACATCTGGCCCACTGGGGTCCCATTGTTTGCCTTACAGAGATTTTATTCAGCTGGTGAATGGTGGCAATTAACATTTGCCCTAATTATTAAATGATTCACTGATATAATTATGTGTTTTATGTTGAGCTACTGATAAACTGATAATTAGTAATGCTGCTTAGATAGATAAATCACTTTTTTCAAAAGAGTTTTTTGCTACATTTGTACTTTTGGTCATAATTAATACTCCATTGCATTTGGATGCAAGCTGTGAGGACTGTCAGTTTGAAAAGGACTGTGGTTTTGCTGGGGGTTATCACGCTCTCTGCAGAAAGCAGACTATTCTAGCCTTTAGAGGGTGGCACCAGGACACCAGCATCCCAGCCCTGATGCTACACCTAAAGGGAACACCCTGGATAAGCCCCATTGCAGCAGAAGTTCCACCCTAAAATGGGGCTTCTTTCGGGCAGCTCTGCCAGGCATGAGACTCCTCCTAGGCCTTTTTGCCATTTCCCTGCCCGAATTCAGTCTCTGTCACTCAGAAAGTCAGCAGATTGGCACTGGCTTGGGCTTGTGCTCCCCAGAGGACTGTATTCCCCTTTTATGACACCACTGGGGCAACTGGTACCACAGAGAGAAGCTGCCTCCCCCTGTGCTTACAAAGCCTTCAAGTCTGAAGTCACCATCTCATTCCCCAACATACCTGGGAACACCATCACTGGAGCCAGGAACGTGGATACTTTTTCCCTTCTTGTGCACCTGCACACAGAGAAGCAATGTCCAGCCCAAAACACGATTCATGACCCAAGCCAGCATCTTTACCAGCTCACAGTGATGTCCCAAATACAAGACAGGCAAGCTGTCCCTGCAGAGCTTGGGTCAGTTGTACCTTGTACCACTGCACCAACAATTTATCACAGGAAGCTTTCAGTCAAGTTAATTCACAATGTGTCTTTTAAAACCAGGACTATAACTGTAAGGAAAATCATTCTGGCAAGTGTATAATGCTGTGTTAAAATGCATTACCTTAAATCATATCCTCTTACACACAGCACTGCAATGTTTGAATACATTAAATTTCTATAGCCTTAGTTTGGTAGCCTTCTCTTCAGAGAGTGAAGGTTGCACAGATTTCTCTAACAATTCGTTTAACAGGCAATATTTGTGATTGTGACTCGTATCCACTTAGGACTTAGAAACACCCCTAGCCCCTTAAAATCAGAAACTAAAGCCGTAATATTTACCCTGTTCCTGTGCAACAGATGTAAAACTTAATAGCCAACACAAAAACTGTGTGTCCCTTTCCTAAAGTAGCACGGAGCAGAGGTCAAAGAACTTGCCCAAAGACAAAAGGACGATCTGTGGCACAATCAGAAATAAACTATACTCTTCTGTGCAATATGCCTGTGCTTTCCTCACATGAGAAGCATTGGTGCAAATGGTTTTAGCCTCTCTTCTCTGAGGGTTAGTTTTCTTATTACTCCCATGAGAGGTCTTCTATGAAGATAAAGAAGACAGATTGATATTGAAAAGTTTGCCACTTCAGTGAATGAAATCGTTTGAATTTGATGATCATATTTAGACATTCATATGAACATTTGAATGACCTCATCTTTCAGATTTATGTTATGGTAAGGACAGACAGACAGAAACATAGACTGAAAAATGAAACAGATAAGCAGTGATACATAGCTTATTATAGCCAAATTTCCTGATGTTTCTTGAAATTTAACACATAGATTTTTTTTTCCGGGAAAAATTTAATGGTCTACTAACAGCCTTCCCAGCCTATGCAATCTGTTTCAAAAAGGAAAATGTTTCCCATTGTACTTTTGGATGAAAATTTAACATTTCAAAACATCTACAAATGGAAATCCAGGGAAGAAATCTATGAATGGATTCATATCTCTACACTGAACTGATTACTTTTCAGGATTTTGGCTCAGAAAATGTTTCTCAGCTCTGAAAATGCAGAAATTAAATACTTCCACTATTTCAAAAACCTTTCTTTAAAATATTTCAAGAGGGAATAATTACTAAAAAACTTTACCACCTTGAGAAAAATCAAGATGTTTGGGTGGAAAACAAAACCATGGCTTCCTGAAAAAAATTCCCTTCCAACTCTGTTGGAGGCCAAGACTAAAGCCACTTAGAAATGAATAGGGCAGACAGCACTGATGGGAGCAAAGAGGTTGCCCTCAGAGATACACAAGCTGCTCTGTCCTTTTTATGTGAATTTCTGATACAAATTGAAATGTTTGGCCTGATTAAGATCCTTCTGCATAGCACCTCACAGCTGTACTGCAAACTGGGGGACTGTGAAAGATGGATGGTGTTCATCAAAGCAAACAGGGGCTCTTCCACTTAGGCAGAGCTCCTAATCCTATGGGCTGATGGTTTCCGAGACCTTCAGATCCTATGACTATAATCAGGCAACTGTGCTAATAGTGAGAGTTGTACAATCTAGACCAGAACAAGAAAGAGCAGTGTTGGCTATACAATGTGACTGACTTAATACTGCTGCAGGAACCCTAATACCTTAACTTTTTTGTGTTTCTTGCCTGTTTTTAATGTTAACAGTGCAGTCTTAATGTAACTATAATGAACTCCTTTGCTAGACTGCATTTGCAATGCTACGCTACTAAATCTTTATTTCACACCTTATTACAGCCCTTACTGCATGAGGCTGCCCAAAGTCTTCAACCAAAAGTGATATTACTGCACAGACAGTGCAATTTAGCAAAAATGGCCTAAATAGTAGGGCTGATGGTGGGTGCCTTGCAATGTCTACCTTAGAATGAAAAAAAAACAACCCTGCCTCATTCTTGTACCTGCTAGTGTTTCCAAAAGGCTAATAGTTATGAACTGCATTCCCAAGCCAAGTGTGAAATTTTTGTTGTCCCCTCTGGTAGGTGTTTTTATCAGACACCATCACCACAGAAGCCCAGCAGGGTTTTGTCTTTCTTGATCAGTGTTTGCAGGCAACTCATGGAGCCAAATCAACCCTCTCCAGGTCCCCTTCAGCATACATGTATCTTTTCAGGCCTGAGGACAGCAGCAGCACTCTGGATTGTGAAGACAGGAGTGCTAGGCTGGCTCCAAATTCATCCATGTAGCAAAAGACCAGTGACTGCACAAGCCCTGTCCTCCATCTCTGGCTCCACAGTCCTGCCCCCAACCCTGTGCTACCACTGGGACTCATATATGCAGCTTTTCAGTGGGATGGCTAAAAGAGTTGATGGAAAACCAAGGAGAAATAAAAAATCGTGTTCTGGTTTTGACTCGTAACTGCCCAGTTACATGAGTATCAATGATAGCTAAAGCAGGAGGAGGCTGGACCATGCATCCAAGGTAAAGGAGAGCAGCACTGTAAAGATTTTGGCATAGGCAGGGGTCAGCAGCTGTGACACTGTATCTTTGACAAAGGCACCCCACCTCTAGAAATGCCATAGAACCTTCAGTTTTAGGGGCTTTAAAGGAAGGACATAGTGCTCAGAACTTACTGGAGACCTTACTATTAAGTCTAGAACTCCATGGAGTGTTATTTTAAAAATACTCCCTCCCAAGCATGCTGCTTTAGAAAACTCCTACAGATATCAGTGCTGCTGCTTCTGCTTGATAATAAGAACTGCATGTGCTTGGGTCAAATTGTCCCCCACTAGATCCAGCGGGCATTTCCAAAAAGCATCAGGACTGGATTTCCTATGTCAATAATCATAGAATCTTAGAATCATCCACTCATTAAGATTGGAAAAGACCTCTAAGATCATCAAGTCGAACCATCAACCCAACACCACGTTGCCTGCTAAACAGTGTCCTGAAGTGCTATATCTACATGTTTTTTGAACACCTCCGGGGATGGTGACTCCACTGCTTCCCTGGGCAGCCTGTTAAATGTTCATATGAGGGTCAACAAGGAGCAGGAAATGATGTATCCTGAACTGATACTAAATCTTCAAAAATACAGAAGGTCAAACTGCATTGTGCTCAAGACACTGAACGTCTTTTGAGGAATGTTTTTATATTATTCTGAATTTTCATTCCATCTTAAAAGATATGCAAATATTTAGTCATCTAGTACCAAAGATTCCTCTTAGTATACCCTTACAAACTACAGCTATGTAACAGAACTCAAGGAAGTGTCACGCTGAGGCCAGTTCATGCCACCGTGGGTCCAGATCGGGTCTGTGCGGGCTGTGGGTCTGGGTCCTTCCCTCCCATCGCCATTGCGACCGGGGCTCGTGGTTGTGATGTGCTCGGCTCCTGAGCAGTGCCAGTGTTCTCTGGTCAAGTGACTTGGACCTTGATTCTCAGAAAATGGGAAGGCACTGAATTGCTCCGGAATCAGAGGAAAATGGGTACCCAACACATTTTCAGATCTGGGCCTCAGTCTGCAGCCTGCGCTGCTGCTCCAGAGAGCATGGGGTGGGTTTTACAGCAGCACATGGGCTTCGTATCTGCCATAGCAAATACACCGGGCTTTGTGTTGTAAAGCTGGCATTAAATATATCTTTAAGTGTGATACGTACAGTTGTGAAGAGCCGTAAATGTCTGATACAAGTCTTGGGCCGTGTGGTCCTTTCTCCTGCCAGCATGGGATTGTTCTCTGGAAAATTTTGTAGTGGCCAGTCATACAGAGTTTTGGGGAATTCTAACGACAGCAGTACGTGTGCCCCAGCTTGCTGGTGTCTGCCATGGGGACCTTATTCTGCCAGGTAAATACTTCTTTAACCTTCCTTTGAGTGAAAAAGGAATGACATCTAGTGGCCACGTCATTTAAGCACAGGTTGGGCCGGATGCCCCGGGTTGCCTGGTCCTTGTCTCCAAATCCAGGGTTTTGGGTAGCGGGGTGAGCCGTGTCGGCGGTCGGCACGAGTGTGCATCAGTGCCGTCCGGAGGGCAGCCTCCCTCCAGATGTGCTATGTTTTAATGGCTTTCCAAAACGGTTTCCAAAGCTGAATCTGGTGGGAGGCGAGATAATGGAAATCTGCTTTCAGGTGAATTCTGAGAATTTAATGTCTCGGGGTGTGTTAGACCTAGAAGGGATAAAAGCCATCAAGAGAAATACACATAGGCTTGTGTTGAATGGATTAGAAAATGCTACTCTTCCTCTAAGCAGGGTTGCTGTGTACCATTATTTCTCTTATTTCAATCACTGAAGAAAGAGTTTTCCAAGGGCCAAAGGGCTTCACACAGTCACACTTGGGACTTTGTGAAGATTTGAGAACCAAGGGTGTCTTACAATAATATTTTCTGATTCTGTGGGAACAAATATCTTTGATATACTCCAGGGTACAGCCAGGATGAATTTCACGTGGGTAAGGAGTGTAATACAGTTTTTCCCTGACTGAGAGATAACAGCATCAGGCTGATCAGTCCCTTTAAACCTGAGCTGAATCTCGTTGCTGTCCTCAAAGAGTCTGATCTGCATTTTAACACCTCTAAAAAATAGTAAAAGTCTCTTTCCAGGAAATCTACAGCTCCTCAGAGAGTAAGAAAGCCCATGGTCTCTTTTAAGACTGGGGGCTGTTTGGAGAGATACAGTATATTTTTATTTTAAATACTTGTGTATTGAGATGCTGTTGTAAAAACAAAATAGGCTGAATAACTGAAATTGTGGTTTGCTCTTGGAAAGCTGCCAGACGAAAGGAACTCGAGCAACTGTATTCAGGATAGACACATACAAAGGCCCACCCTGTAGCGCTCCTAAATTACCTGTCATTCAGCCAGGGTGGCTTTAGACTTAATCGTTTCTGGATAAGAATGTAGCTCAGGAGGACATTGCACTATGCTGGTGTCACAGCTCGTGTATTCAGCAGCAGGAATTAATGTTACTGTGTAAAACGTAACAACAGGACAAGAGAGAAGAAAACAGCCACTGCAATGGTCAAGAAAGTCAGATCACGTCTGTAGTGGGGTGTGCCATGCAGGGGGGGCGAAGAGACTGCGTGCGCGGACCATGCGGAAGTTCAGACACAAGCATACAAGAGCCCAAATCACACATCCACAGGAGTGGGTGACCTGCTGAGGTATGGCCTTCACGGACATCCAAGATAACAGATGGGCTGTGATCAGAATGTACTGCTAGATGAGAAGCAGAAAAAGAGCAATAAAATCAGATAGATCCTTGAATGTACAAGTTGAAGATACTCTGATACCAAAATGATCGCACGCTTACATAAAAGTGGGTCAGTGTGGTTTTCATACCCTTTGGTACACCACCTGAAAGGCTGGGAGAAGATCTTGCACAGTAGCAGGGGAAGAAGAAGCCCCACCTGCTCATACAAAGGATTCTGAAATTGTATGGAGGGGAAAAATCGCAGTCTCTAGACAAAACAATGTGAAACTAAAGTCTGCTGTTAACTTCAAGTCCAGTCTCCATCAGCAAGAGTCATGACCTGGACAACCTGCATCAAACTGTGAGGCGCTGGGGCACAGCAAGGACGAGGTGACCTCCTCTAGTCTTTCCAGCTCTGTTTTTTTGTGATGGCAAATGTTTTCTCGATCTGCGATACTATCTGGCCGTGCTGAGAAGCATCACAGAGCAGCTAACGGTGAGGAAACGTCTCATGAGAGACTGCCCCGGAGTGGGAAGCAATCAGATCTGTGCCAGAAGAGTGGAGCATCCTGTGAAACGCCATAAACATCACAGGCAGCTCTCTTGGGCTATTTTAATGATTTAGTGCAGGACCGTGACCCAGGAAAAGCTCTTCTGGCTAGCTGAGGGACTTCAGCCCACTCTTTGTGCTGTGTTCTTCATGTGACATTGTTGCTTGCAAAAATAAATGGAAAGAGGCAATTCTTGGCTCTGTCGAAGAGCAGAGGGATGAATTTGGGATAAGCAGAGGTAATGCCACCTCCACAGCATGCCTGACCAGCCCGTGCCCACAGGCTCTGGGTCGGATGCCTTAGAAAAAGGCAATTTAATCCCCCATGCCCAAGTTTTCCATGGTTCTTAGGGCGTGACTGGCTGTGCTAGTTCACTCTCCTGGAATTTTTGGTGGGTTTTGCATCTGCCAAATCATCATCTGGTGTAAATAGTGAAATTGTAACTGGACTGTGTTACAAAGACATTGTAGTTTTACTGGGAAACTGGCTCCGTAACAGTTACAAGATAAAGGTGCTGGTATCAGTGTGCCCTCTGTTATCCGGAGTCCCTGTTACTCATAACAGGGTCATGTCCTCTGACATGTCTTAATTATGTGGAAATTCCTCTGCCTCCCTTCAAATATTTATCTCTTATGTGCAGGCGAGTTGCTTTTTTCCCCGTATTAATATAGATCCGTAGCTGAGCCTCTGGCCAGATGCTCACCTCAGATACAGGGGACGTGCAATGAAACGAATGTCGGTATTTCAGAGATTAAAAGTCAGCTGAGACAGAGCAATGCTGGATCGTCTCAGGTGAGATTTTATGCAAGGTGGAGGCATCTTTTTTACTCGCGGAAAGAATGTGTTTAATTCTGGTGAAATCTTTAACTCCTGTCAAGCAGGATGCCCTTTCCAGTCTAGCCCATGATACCATTAATAGCTGTCCAAGGATTTCCACTTTATCTAAGGAGATGCATAATCAGAGGGGAGGAGAAGTTAAAGAAATCCATGCCTACACTTGACTCATACAAAGTCTATTTTTATCGTATTCAATCAGGAACAATCAGGCGCAGAGAGCAGACGCAGATGAATTTGCATGATCAGACTTCTGTGTCTTAAATGTTAATTAAAAGTTATTTTAAATTTGCCTACTGTGCAGAACTTGTTTTTATAGTAGCCCATGTAAGGGAAATATTATTTCACAGGGCTGAAGTGCTCATGATTAGTTGAGCTGGTGGATTCTTGAGAAAACCTGCTTGGCAATCAATCTCTTCTTTTTAAAAAAAAAAAAAGGAGGGGGGCGAGAAACTGCGCTATTCAAGTTCTTTAAGCTCCTG
>Ga0181612_102178_pt1 | contig 17939 bp, 8 predicted proteins | sample HoacroProtozoa21_FD_119630 | JGI IMG/M metagenome (GOLD analysis project Ga0181612, IMG submission 119630) | Hoatzin crop microbial communities from Cojedes, Venezuel. Combined Assembly of Gp0051906, Gp0051904, Gp0051908 | reverse complement strand
TGCCTATTGCTCACCACCATCGGGCAGCGACAACAGGTGGTCGCGCACGCGCGTCATGAGCCAGCGCGGCGTGGATGTAGCACCACAAATTCCAATGCTGGTCTTGCCTTCGAGCCACGAGGGGTCGATTTCGTCCTCGCCACTGATGAGGTGCGACTGCGGGTTGGCATCGAGGCACTCGGCAAACAGGATGCGACCGTTGCTGCTCTTGCTGCCGCACACAAACAGGATGAGCTCGTGACGCTGGGCAAACTCGCGGATGCGGGGGATGCGGTTTGCCACCGAGCGACAAATGGTGTCGTAGTTCATGAAGTGCACGCCGGGCTTGAGACGCCGCTCAATTTCACTGACGATTTGTTTGAACCCCTGCAGCGATTTGGTGGTCTGCGAGTAGAGGTAGATGTCGCGCGAGTAATCGATTTTGTCGATTTCGTCGATGCTCTCGATGACGGTTGCCGTGCCTGCCGTTTGGCCCACGAGGCCGTTAACCTCGGCATGCCCGCGTTTGCCGTAGATGACGATTTGCGGGGGTTGTGTGCTCTCGCCGCCGTTGTCACCATCGTTGTGGTAGCTGTGGTGGATGCGTTGCTGCAACTTGAGCACCACGGGGCAGGTGGCGTCGATGATGTGGATGTTGTTGCGCTGGGCGATGGCGTAGGTCTCGGGGGGCTCGCCGTGGGCACGCAGCAGCACGGTCACGTCGTGGAGCTCAGCCAACTGCTCGTGGGTGATGGTGACCAAACCCTTGCTCATGAGGCGTTCCACCTCGTTGCTATTGTGGACGATGTCGCCCAGGCAGTAGAGGTGCCCCGTGCGCTCGAGTTCCTGCTCGGCCAGACTGATGGCTCGCGTCACGCCGAAGCAGAAACCCGACTGCTCATCGATTTCGATAATTCGCTGCATTATATAATAATGTGTATTTGCCTAAAAAACTATATTACTACTGAGCCTCGCGCTCGCGCTGGCAGAACAGCGCATAGAGGATGTCGTCTTGCTCGGCCACCGTCAGGTAGGAGTTGTCGAGTTCCACGGCATCGTCGGCGCGGCGCAGGGGGCTATCGGCGCGGGTGGTGTCGATGCGGTCGCGCTCCTCGAGGTTGTGACGCACCTCGTCGAGGTTCACATCGGCTGTACCTTTAGCCACGAGTTCCTTGTAGCGGCGCATGGTGCGCACGTCAACACTGGCGGTAACAAACACCTTGAGTTCGGCATCGGGGAAGACGACGGTGCCAATGTCGCGGCCATCCATCACCACACCCTTGTCGCGGCCCATGGCTTGCTGCTGCTTAACCATCGCAGCACGCACGGCGCTGATGGCTGCCACAGGGCTCACGGCATTCGACACAGCCATGCCGCGGATTTCGCCCTCGACTTCCTCGCCATTGAGGCAGGTCACGTTGGCGCCACCCTCACCTGCTTTAAAGGTGATGTGAATCTGGTCGAGTGCAGCAACGAGTGCCTGCTCATCGACCTTGTCGCCCTCAATCATGCCATGACGCAGGCCATAGAGCGTCACCGCGCGATACATCGCGCCTGTATCAACGTAGGCATAGCCAGCCCGGCGAGCCAGCGTACGCGCCATCGTGCTTTTCCCCGTCGACGAATACCCATCGACAGCCACCGTAATCTTATTTTTCTCTTTCATAATCTATAAGTGCTAAAAAACTTTCGCCACAAAGTTACAAAGAATCCGAGAAATAGAAAAGGAGTGTCGAGAGTTGAGTTCCTTGTTGCAGGAGGACCTCACGCAGACTACGCAGACTGCGCAGCCTTTTTGTATTTTTTATTCTCATTTATCGTGGCTGGAAAAAATCTGAAAAATTGTTATCTATGGGGTGAAAAATACTAAAAAACGAGAAAAATCGAGCGTGTGATGTTGGGTGCTTTGCTAAAAAAATGTAGTTTTGGGGACGGCAACGATTAAATTGATGCTTTGGTTCTGGTAGGACTCCAGCAGGCGGCATTGCTTCCTAAAACAACTCCAAGTGGTTTTGTAACGCATGTAAAGCTATGAAAATTAAGACTTTCATCGACCGGCCCATTTTGGCTGGTGTGATATCGGTGTTGCTGGTGATACTGGGTATCATTGGCCTGTTGCAACTGCCTGTGGAACAATACCCGCAGGTGGCGCCACCCACGGTGCGCGTTGGCGCGTCCTACACGGGTGCCAACGCCGAAACGGTGCAAAAGAGCGTTGTCGTGCCACTCGAGGAGGCCATCAATGGTGCCGAAAACATGCTTTACATGACCTCGACGGCAAGCAACAGCGGCAGCGCGTCGGTGTCGGTCTTTTTCCGTCAAGGCACCGACCCCAGCATGGCGATGGTCGATGTGCAGAACCGCGTGGCCACGGTGCAGGGCAAGTTGCCCAGCGACGTGGTGAAAGGCGGCATCAATGTGCGCAAGCGCCAGTCGAGCAACATCAAGCAGATGACGCTCTATAGCCCGACCGATACCTACAACCGCATCTTCCTGGCCAACTATGGCAAAATCAATATCGAGCCGCGGCTGTCGCGCATTGCTGGCGTGGGCGAGGTCACCGTTATCGGCGCCGACTACTCGATGCGCATTTGGCTCGACCCCAACAAGATGGCCATGTATGGCATCACGCCCAAGGACATCAGCACCGTGCTCGACGAGCAGAATGTGGAAGCCGCAACGGGCACACTGGGCGCCGAGTCACAAAACACCTATCAATATGTGCTGAAATATCGCGGACGATATGAAGAGGAGCCCGACTTCGAGAACATGGTCATCAAGTCGCTCCCCGGTGGTGGCGTGCTGCGCATCAAGGACGTGGCTCGTGTGGAACTGGGCGGACTGAATTACACGTTCATCGGCGAAACCAAAGGCCATCAGGGTGTCAACTTCATGATTAACCAAACAGCGGGCAGTAATGCCAACGAAATCATCACCGAAATCGACAAGCAGGTCGAGGAAATCCGCACCGAGTTGCCATCGGGCATCGTCATCGAGGACCTCGAGAGCAAAAAGGATTTCCTTGACGCATCCATCAGCAACGTGGTGCAGACGCTGCTCGAGGCGCTGTTGCTCGTCATTCTTGTGGTCTACATCTTCCTGCAAAGTTTCCGCTCCACGATTATCCCCACGGTGGCGATTGTGGTGTCGCTACTGGGCACGTTTGCGTTCCTCAACATCATTGGGTTCAGCCTTAACTTGCTCACGTTGTTTGCATTAGTGCTGGTCATCGGCACCGTTGTCGACGATGCCATTGTGGTGGTCGAGGCGGTGCAAGCGCGATTTGATGCGGGCTATCGGTCGGCCTACGATGCCACGGTCGACGCCATGGGCGGCATCACATCGGCGCTGATAACGACCACGCTGGTATTCATGGCGGTGTTCATCCCCGTGTGCTTTGTGGGCGGCGTGTCGGGCAAGTTCTACATCCAGTTTGGCGTGACGATGGCCATTGCTGTCGCCATCTCGTGCTTGAACGCGCTGACGCTGAGTCCTGCCCTGTGCGCCCTCATCATGACGCCGCATGCCGACGTCTCGCAGGGCGAGCGACTGAGTTTCTCGTCGCGCTTCCACATCGCGTTCGACACGGCATTCCAGAAGATGTCGAGCAAATATGTGCGCCTGTTCACCCTGCTGTTCCGCCACAAGTGGGTGGCGTGGACCATCGTGCTACTGTCGGTCATCGCGCTGGGTTGGCTCGTCAAGGACACCAAGACTGGCCTGGTTCCCGCCGAGGACATGGGTAGCATCCTGGTGAACGTGCAGACAGCGCCGGGCACCAGCCTCAACGAAACCCACAAAATGCTGAAACGGGTGGAAGAGCGCATCAAGGACATCGACGCCATCAAGATTTATTCACTCGTCGCCGGCACGAGCCTAAGCAACGAGCAATCGTCGAGCAACGGCAACATCACCATCAAACTCAAGAATTGGGACGAACGCAAGGGCAATGGCCAAGACCAGCAATCGGTCATCCAGGAAATTTATCGACGCACAGCCGACATTGTCGACGCCAAAATTCAAGTGAGCCCGCAATCCACACTGCCCGGCTTCGGACGCATCAGCGGCCTCGACATCAACGTGCAGGACCGCAAGGGCGGCACCATGGAAGACCTGGAGAAATATACCAATGAGTTGGTCGATGCGCTGAACAAACGTCCCGAAATCTCCCGTGCCTACACCAACTTCTCCATGAAATATCCACAATACCGCGTCGACGTCGATGCCGCAGTGTGCAAGCGCAACGGGGTGTCGCCCAGCGACGTGCTGAGTGCAATGTCGGGCTACATCGGTGGCTCCTACGCCTCCAACTTTAACCGCTTCACCAAGTTGTATCGCGTGATGGTGCAAGCCTCGCCCGAATTCCGCGCCGACGAGCAAGCGCTCAACAGCATCTACGTCAAGACCTCGAGCGGCACAATGTCGCCCATCGGCCAGTATGTGAAGTTAACCAAGGTCAATGGCAGCGAGACGCTGTCGCGTTTCAATTTGTTCCCCAGCATTGCTGTGGGTGGCTCGGCAGCCGAGGGCTACAGCACAGGCCAAGCGATTGCTGCCGTCAAGGAAGTGGCTGCGCAAGTGCTACCCCAGGGCTACTCCTACGAGTTTGGCGGCATGACCCGTCAAGAGGCCGAAGCCAGTAACACCACCGTCCTCGTGTTTGTGATGTGCATTGTGTTTATTTACCTCATTTTGTGCGCATTATACGAGAGCCTTTTCATTCCCATGGCAGTAATTTTGAGCGTTCCCATCGGCCTCGTGGGCAGCTTCCTGTTTGCCCGAATGTGCGGCCTTGAGAACAACATCTACATGCAGACGGGCCTCATCATGCTCATCGGCTTGCTGGCGAAGACCGCCATCCTCCTCACCGAGTATGCTGCCGACCGCCGTCGCGAGGGCATGACGATAGCCGCAGCCGCCGTCTCCGCCGCGCGTGCCCGTCTCCGTCCCATCCTGATGACCTCGGCCACCATGGTGTTTGGCCTCCTGCCCATGGCCTTCTCCACCGGCGTTGGTGCCAACGGCAACCACTCCCTGGGCGTCGGCACCATTGGCGGCATGCTCCTCGGCACCCTCGGCCTCCTCATCCTCGTCCCCGTCCTCTTCGTCGTCATGCAGTGGCTCGAAGAACGCCTCATGCCCCACCAGGCCTCACGCAGACAACACTAACTGCGCAGACTTCATCGCAGAGGAAATTTTTGTTCAGGGATGCGTTAGCTGACTTCGTCATTTGGGGCATGCAAAACGCATATCACACTGTTTCACAACGTGTTGCATGGGTTATGCACGGGTTATGCAGCGTAAATAGCCGTGTGAATTTGATTTCGATTTTGGAAAAAAAGTGATTATTTTTTAGCGATAGTGACGATTTTGAGAATAATTGTTACTATTTTTGTAACTCTCTTTATCTGCAAGTAGTGGTTTGATGATGCGAGTGAACGCGAACGAGGGCCGCGGGCACTACGTCACCAGCATGCTGAAAACCTATTAACCTGTCCCTCACGTTTTGAAGCATGAAGCATTTTTCCAGAACGTTTTTTCTCGCGATAGCGGGCTTGATGACGTTTGCCACTGTGGCATGGGCAGCTACCCAGGCCGCGCAGGACGACACGCCATCGATTGAGGCTGCGACCAAGGCGAGCGCCACTGTGGGCACGCCTCTCAATGCAGCAATTAATGCGCCCTCGACGGCGTTAAAGAAATCACCCGCGGCGCAGCGGAAAGCCATCTCGTCGATTGACGACCTCGCGGGAAAATATGTGATGACTTTCGAGTCCCTGTCATCGAGTCTGGGCGACGGTGGTAACACGGCCACCATCACCAAGTTGTCGAGCGACTCGGTGCAAATCCAGGGCTTTTATGCCGACAACGTGACCGTGCATGCGGCAGTAAACATTTCGGCCAAAACCATCACCATCCCGTGCCAAGTGTCGATGACCAGCACCACCTACGGCGCGTGCGACTTGGCTGTGATGACCTCGGCTGGCGCCCCCGACCGCAGTAGCAGCATCACCGGCACCATTGCCGACGATGGTAGCATCACCATCAACGGCTACTGGGGCATTTTCATCAACTCGGGAACCTACGCCGACTACTACCTCTATGCTGGCGGCAACACGCTTTTTGAGGTTCCCAACGGCACGATGCACGTCAACCGCAGCGACACCACCCTCGTCCACGACTGGGCCGTGATTCTCGAGCAAACGGGCAGCAACCTCGTGACTGTGAAGAACTTTGCCAACCACGGCAAGACGGTCGAAATCGTGCTCAACAGCGATGGCACCATTTCTATCGCCAAGCAACTCACCTGGAACGGAGGCACCAACCAAGGCGACTACTACACCTACGCTGCCAACTGGACCTCGGGCAACATCACCAGCGAGAACATCACTGGCACTGTGACAAGCGACAAAATCACGTGGGGCAACTGGACCACCTATAGCACCAACAAGTACTACACCGGCAAGTTGACCGACGCCACCATCACGGGCATCACCTTCTCGATTCCCACGCTCTCTACCACCGCACTCGATGGTAGCGGCACCGAAGCCGACCCCTTCCGCATCCGCACCCTCGACGACATGGTTTACCTGGCTCAAACCGTCAACAACGACACCAACCTCATCTATGGTGGTCCCACCAACTACTATGGCAAGAGCTACGAGGGGAAATACCTGAAGATTGAGAACGACATCGACATGAGCAACTACCGCTTCACGCCCATCGGCAACGACTGGTATCACCGCTTTGCTGGCACCATCGATGGCGGTAACCACACGCTCACGGGCCTCAACGTGAACACCTCGACCGCGGGCTGCGCCGCGTTGTTTGGCTTTGTCGACACCACAGCCGTCATCAAGAACATCACCCTCAAGAATGCAACGGTGCAATCGGCGGGCTACTACACGGGCGGTATCGCCGGTTACTGCTATGGTACCATCCAAAACTGCCACGTGAGCGGTTACATCAACAGCACGGGCATCGGCACCGGTGGCGTTGTCGCTGGTGGCTACACCGTGACCGACTGCTCGTTCGACGGCACGGTTAACGGCCTGGGCGGCATCACCGGTGGCGTTGCGGGACAAATCTACGGCACCATCACGGGCAGCCACGCAACGGGCACCGTCAACGTGGGCGCTGCAACCAACGGCTACAGCGGCGGTGGCGTCGTGGGTAACCTCTATGGCAGCGGCTCGACGTGTAGCAACTGCTACTTCTATGGCGTGGTCGATGGCACGCACGACGCGCACCTCTACATTGGTGGCGTTGCCGGACAAAACGTGCAAGGCATCATCGACGGCTGCTTCTCGGTGGCCAACGTCTATGGCCTCGACACCAAGGCTGCCACGGGCGGCGTTGTGGGCATGCTCGCTGGTACGGTGACCAACAGCTACGCCACCGGCCTTGTGCAAAACGCTGCTGCCACCACCACGGGCGGCATCGTCGGTAGCGTGCGCTACGCACTGAAGAGCACCACCGACACCGTGCAAAGCACCATCAAGAACAGCTACTTTGCTGGCTACCTCGTGGCCGACACCTATATGTACGACTCCGAGAACGAGTTCCGCGAGACGCTGGGCGACATCTACACGGGCGCTAATCCCACTGTCGAAAACATCTACTTCGACAACCAGATGACCAACCTCAACTCCACCCACTATGGCATCACCACGGCCGAAATGACGGCAGCTGCAGGCCCCTCGGGCTTCCCCAGCGACAAGTGGACGTTCACCGCCGGCTACTATCCCCGCCTCACGGCGCTGGCCGACAACGATGCAGCTAAGGTGGGCGCTTCGGTGGCAACGTTCAACACCCTGTTCCCCGACAATACCTCCTACGTGAGCGAAAACGTCACCCTCACGCTCATGGGTAACACCACCGCCTACCTGCTCAACGGCGGCAAACTCTCGACCACGGGCCACTGCGGTAGCATCTCGAGTGGCACCTACACGCTCAACCAGCAGTTTGGCAACGACACCCTCGTGTTCTACAACTCGGCAGTGAGCGACGTGGCACCGCGTTACCTCCCCCTCATGGTAGCGCCCAAACTCTTCTCGGGCAACGGTTTAGAGAACGACCCGTTCCAAATCAAGACCAAGGCCGACGTGATGCTCCTGGGCGAAATCACCTCGACCATTGGCCAGCAATATAATAATGTTTACTTCAAGCAGCTCAACGACATCGACATGGAGAGCGACACCACGTTCCTGGGTCTCGCTTGCACCATCGGTGACGTGACCACGCGCAAGTTTGGCGGCATCTACGATGGTGCAGGCCACACGCTGCACAACCTGTGGCTCTACTACGTGGGCTGGGAGACCGCACCCACCGAGACCACGCAAGGCAAGCCCCTCACCATGAGCGGCAAGAGCTCGCTGCGCAAGGGCTTCATCGGCACACTCGCTGCCAACGGCGTCATCAAGAACCTCACGCTGGCCAGCGATTGCCAGTTCGATATGTGGGGTTATTCAGGTCCGTTTGTGGGCTACAACTATGGCACCATCGACAACTGTGTCAACTACAGCACCGCACGCTACTATAGCGGCAACGGCGGCGGCATCGTGGGCCAGAACAACAAGACGGGCGTTGTCCGCAACTGTCTCAACGCTGGCCACGTGCTGGGCGGCTGGAAGAACTACGGCGGCATCGCAGGCAACTCGTCGGGCCTCATTGAAAACTGCATGAACGTGGGCACCGTCGAAGTGCAGCAACTCTCGCTGTTCCAAACCTCGTCGAGCAAGTTCAAGGGCGTAGGTGGCATCGTGGGTCACGCCACGGGCGGCATCTTCCGCAACTTGGTTAACGCAGGCCATGTCGAGGCTGCAGGTGGCGACGTGGGCGGCCTGTTTGGCAGCTTCGAGTCGACTGCCACGGCTGGCGACCTCTACTTGGGTGGCAACGACACCTACAACTGCGTGGAATATGGCACCGCCTTCTCGGGTGACATCTCGAGCACCAGCGCCATCGGTGGCGACGGATATTCCAAGAAAGCCATCATCCAAAACGTTTATTACGACAAGCAAGTCACGGGCCTCAAAGCCGTGGGTAACACCGACATCGACGCCATCAAGGCTTGCAACTCGAGCGAACTGCTCAGCGGCACCGCCCTCACGGGATTTGACACCGACGTGTGGACCTTCACCCAGGGTCAATATCCCGTGCTCACGCAGTTTGCCAGCAACGAGATGGTGAAAGCCGCTGCTGCAACGCAACTCACCATCGTTGCCGAGCAAACGGTGAGCACCCTCACCAGCGATGTCACCCTGAGCACCGCAACGTGGAGCCTCACCGACGGCACGCAATTCACCCTGAGCGGCAATACGCTCAAGGTGCCCACCGTGACCGACGCATCGATTTACGACACGCTGGTGGTTGTCAACGGCGACTTCAATACCAAGTATGCCCTCGTTTCGGTAATGCCCGCTCCTGTCGCTGGCTCGGGTACCCTCGAAGACCCATTCCAAATCGTTGACCCGCGCACTTGGGATGCGTTTGCCCACTACATGGCCACGACCGCTAACGGCATGGACGGCAAGTATGTCAAAATTATGAACGACATCAACTTCGCCGACACCACCTTCGTTCCCTTCGCCTACGACGGCAAGACCAACTTCAACGGCCACCTGCTGGGTAACAACGCCACGGTGAGCGGCATCAACTACACCACCACGGGCACCTACCAGGGCGCCATCTTCTACCTCAGCGAGGGCGCCACGGTGCAAGACCTCACCCTGCAGGGCACCATCACCACGGCTAAGTCCTACACGGGCGGCTTCTTCGGCAAGATGTATGGCACGGCTACCAACTGCGTCAACAACATCGCCATCGAGGCCACCGCGGCTACCGTGGGCGGGTTCGCTGGGCAGGCTTACGACGGCGCAACGTTTATCAACTGCACCAACAACGCAGCCATCACCAGCACCAAGGGTAACGTGGCTGGCTTCTGCGGCGGCGCTCGCGCGGTGACCACCTTCATCTCGTGCGTCAACAACGGCGACATCACCAACTCGGGTACGGCGAAGAACACGGCTGGCTTCGTGGCCAACGGCTACGCAGCGGTCTACAAGAACTGCGTCAACAATGGTACCGTCAAGGGCGAAAAGAGTGCCGATGTGGCTGGCTTGCAGGCCTACGCAGCCGGTGCCGACACCATCTTCTTCACGGGCTGCTACAACACGGGCGCCATCACCGGTGCCTCGTCGGTAGCCGGTCTGCTGGGTGCAACGCTCACCACGCAGAAGTGCGCCCCGATTTATGCCGACAGCTGCTACAACACGGGCGACATCACCTCGTCGCTCAAGTCGACCAACGGCACCGCAGGTCTGTTTGCCATGCTGCCGCTGTCGTCTAACCTGAGCAACTGCTACAACACGGGCAAGATTACCGCAGCGACCGCTCCCTATTGCGGCGGCGTCTGGGGCTACCAAATCAACGCCACCAGCGAAACCGCAACCGTTAAGGTCGACAACTGCTACAACACGGGCGACGTCACCAGCGAAGCCAACTATGTGAGCGGCGTCGGCTCGATTCCCGCTTACTCCACCATCACCAACTGCTACAACACGGGCACCATCACCGGTGCTACCGCAGCTGGCGGCGTGGGCAACATCATGGGCAAGTATGCAACCGTGAGCGACTGCTGGAACTCGGGTAACGTCACCGCTACCAAGGATGGTGCCGGCGGCATCAGTGGCTATGCCAACACCTACGCCACCGTCACCAACTGCTTCAACACGGGCGACATCACCGCCACCACCAAGGGCGCTGGCGGCTTGGGTGGCCTCGCACGCAGCATCTACACCAACTGCTACAACCGCGGTAAGGTAACGGCTCCGCAATGCGTCGGCGGCCTCGTCGGCACGGCTTACGCTGCCACCAGTGCTACCTACTCGCCCACCTCGTTCTACCACTGCTACAACGCAGGTATGGTAGTCGAGGGCGACTCGCTCAGCGGCAACATCGTGGGCAACACGGGCAACTGGGACACCACACAGGGCAACATCGTCGAGGACACCTACTACGTCACCGACTACTACGGCAAGACCTACGTGAGCGACAGCATCGGTGGCACGGCTACTACCGTCAAGGAACTTGCTGCTAGTGAGGACCTGCCCGGCAACTGGAGTTATGGTGACGAGTACACCTATCCCATCATCAAGGGCATGGAAGATAACTTGTGCGCTAAGACGTTCGCTGTGGCTGTTGTCCTCATCGAGCCCGACACCTACGAGAACGTCACGGGTCGCTTCTACATGGGCGAACAGGACAACGTGACCTGGACCTCGTCGACCGACAGCATCTACATCAACGACTACGCCTTCATCGGCGGACCCGTCGACAAGATGTACACCCCCGTCACGATGACCGCCGTCAGCGAAGACGGCCTCTTCCAGGCCCCCTGGTTCCTCCAAATGAACGCCGAGACCGGCCTCACTGACACCCAACTCACCGACCGCGTTCTCATCGGCAGCCGCTACTACAACATCACCGGCGCCGCTGTAAGTGAACCCCAAAAGGGCAACATCTACATCCGCATCGACCAATACAACGACGGCACCCAATCCGCCGTGAAGATTAGGCGTTAGGCTTTAGAACATTAGTTATTAGGCTTTTAAGGGGGCCGGCACCACACCACAGTGCCAGCCCCCTTTTCTTTAAAGCGCCACTCAACTCACTAATTAGTGCAACGTTTGAGGAATTTCGTCCGTTGGCAATGGACGAAATTATACTATTAAAACAGGCTGATGATATTGAAATTCGTTCGCTGGTAGCGAACGAATTGTCAAAAGACACCTTAAATGCTTTGTTTGAGGGATTTACGCACCACGGTGCCAACCCCTTTTCTGTTGCCTTCCTGAAAAAATTTATTGTCTTTCCATTAGGCGTTTCTTGGCGATTCTCCTGCCACAGGCATATAAAGGGCTGTTGGCACTAATAGTATAAGCCATGCTAAACCATGCGGGGCTCTTCTTTTTAGTGGGCTTGTATGTTGAAAAACGTCGGCGCTGGTCGGCGTGCAAAGTATCACGCTGATTAAAGTTTTTGGTGGGTGGGGAAAAATGTGTAACTTTGCGGGGGTGAAAGGGGCCGATTGGCATCGTTGTTGCAGTGGCAACGGGGTGCGACGGCGCGTTCGCATAGATGAAACAGCATAACTAACTCAAAATATATCAAAAGCATGAAAGCATTTGTATTTCCCGGACAAGGTGCCCAGTTCGTGGGCATGGGTAAGGAATTGTATGACAACAATGAGCAGGCTCGGGCTCTGTTTGAGAAGGCTAACGAGGTGCTGGGTTTCCGCATCACCGACTTGATGTTTAACGGCACCGAGGACGACCTCAAGCAGACTAAAGTCACGCAGCCCGCTGTGTTCTTGCACTCGGTAATCCTGGCGCTGACGATGGGCGACGAGTTTAAGCCCGACATGGTCGCTGGCCACTCGCTGGGCGAGTTCTCGGCACTGGTCGCCGCTGGTGTGCTGCCCTTTGAGCAGGGTCTGAAACTCGTCGAGACTCGTGCACTGGCGATGCAGAAGGCTTGCGAGGCTGCTCCGTCGACCATGGCAGCCATCATCGGCCTGCCCGACGAGAAGGTCGAGGAAATCTGCGCTGGCGTTGAGGGCGTGTGCGTTCCCGCCAACTACAACTGCCCCGGACAGGTGGTGATTAGCGGCGAAATCGACGCCATCAACACCGCTTGCGAGCGCTTTAAAGAGGCTGGCGCACGCCGCGCATTGCCCCTCAAGGTGGGTGGCGCTTTCCACTCGCCCCTGATGGAGCCCGCTCGCGCCGAGCTCGCTGCAGCCATCAACGAGGCTTCGTTCTCGACGCCCCGCTGCCCCATCTATCAGGATGTCGACGCCATGCCGCACACCGACCCCGCCGAGATTAAGGAGAACCTCATCAAGCAACTCACCTCGCCCGTGCGCTGGAGCCAAATCGTGGCACGCATGGTGGCCGACGGCATGACCGAGGCAACCGAGGTAGGTCCCGGCAAGGTGCTGCAAGGTCTCATTGGCCGCACGGCACGCGAGGTCGCTGTCGATGGACGCCAGTAATCCCGCTTCTATCCCATCATCAACTGTGAGACACCCGAGCCAAGCACACCTTCACCCGGGTGTCTCCCGTTGACGGGGGAACCGTCGCCGCCCCCACCCCACCCTCTCCCTGCATGGTGACGCAAGCTATTGAAAACAATCTATTTTTATTTACATCCACATCCATCAATCATCACATTGACGCATGGACTATCTATTTCTTTTCATCGGCCTGGGACTTTTGTTGCTGGGCGCCAACTACTTGGTTGATTCGTCGGTGGCCATTGCCCAACGCGCACGCATCAGCAACTTCATCATCGGCCTGACTATCGTGGGCATGGGCACTAGCTCGCCCGAGCTGTTTGTCTCGCTCAAGTCGGCCCTCGCGGGCAACGGCGACATCGCCATGGGCAACGTCGTGGGCAGCAACATCTGCAACGTGCTGCTCATCTTGGGCGTTTCGGCCACGATTCTGCCCTTCGCCATCGACCGCGAGCAACGGCGCCGCGACATCCCCGTGTGCATCGCCGCTTCACTATTACTGCTATTTCTTGCCAACGACACACTCATTCCAGGCATCAGCGAAAACACGCTCTCGCGCCTCGACGGCGGCTTCTTCCTGCTGTGTTTCCTCGTCTACATGGGCTACGTCATCCTCAACAAGGGCCGCGACCCCAAGCAAGCGCTTGCCGAGGCCGACGAGCAGTCGCAATCGTCGCTCGCAGGCCGCAACGTGTGGCTGCTGTGGGGTATCGCCATCGTTTCGCTGGCGGCACTCATCTTTGGCGGCAACCTGTTTCTCGATGCCGCTAAAAATCTGGCGCGCGCCTGGGGCATGAGCGACGCCGTGATTGCCATCACCATCGTGGCTGTGGGCACCTCGCTGCCCGAGCTCATCACCTCGGTCATCGCCGCCGTGAAGCACAACCCGCAACTTGCGCTGGGCAACGTGATTGGCAGCAACCTGTTTAACATCCTCTTTATCTTGGGCATCTCATCGCTTGTGAAGCCCTTGCAGTTGCAATCCATCAACATGGTCGACTACATCGTCATGGTCGTCTCGGCAATCATGGTCTACATGGTCGTCCTCACCTTCAAGCGCAACAAGTTTGACCGCATCGAGGGCATCATCTTCCTGGCCGCCTACATCGGCTACACCGTCTACCTGCTGATGCGCTAACCACCCATTCGCTCTTACATCACAGCGGCGATAACATGCAAAAAGTACATGATATCGCCGCTGCTGTAATGTTATCGCGGTGGTGCGCGTTAGCTCACCTTCTCGAGGCGCTTCATGATGGCAAACATGAACACGGCGGCGAGGACGCACAGGCCGATGATGACGCCCCACACCACCGTCAGGGGCAGGCCGCCCCACAGCGAGGCGGGGATGCTGGTGAGGTAGTTACCGATGGCCGTGGCTGCAAACCAGCCGCCCATCATCATGCCCTTGTACTTGGGCGGAGCAACCTTCGAGACAAACGAGATGCCCATGGGCGACAGCAACAGTTCGCCGAAGGTGAGCACCAAGTAGGTCGAAATCAACCAATTAGGTGACGCAGGATAGGTAGCAGTGCCCGCACTGATGGCGGCTTGCTGCTCTGCCGGCGTGGGCAGGTTCCACGACCCAATGGCCATGATGATGAAGCCAATGGCTGCCACGAGCATGCCGTAAGCAATCTTGCGCGGTGCCGACGGCTCCTTGCCCGTGCGCGCCAGCCAGCCAAACAGGGCGATGCTCACCGGCGTGAGCGCTACCACAAAGCACGGGTTAAACTGCTGGAAAATAGGAGGCTCCACGTTGGTCGTCGCGGGCAAAGTGAGGTACTTCCACACCAGCCCTGCCGCCGCAAGCACAATCACGCCAGCACTGATGGCCTTGCCCCGCGTGGTCTTGCTCTGGAATAAGCCAAACAGCGCGTACACAATGAAAATGCACAGCACCAAGTTCCACACGTCGAACGCCATCGACTGGACGCCCGTGGCCGTTTTAGCCGTGAACTCCTTGGCAAACAGCGTGAGCGTCAACCCATTCTGGTGGAACGCCATCCAGAAGAATATCACCACGGCAAACACCAGACACAGCGCCACAATGCGGTCGCGCGTCTCCTGCTTCGATAGGTTCTCGACGGGTGCCGAGGCCACTGCAGCAGCCTTGTCATCTTTCTTCTTGTTGTCGAGCACGTGGCTAAACGTCGAGCGCGTGCCGAAGTATATCGCCATCGACACCACGAGCGACAAGCACGCAATCCCGAAGGCATAATGGTAAGAATCCTCGACCGAGACACCGAGCGACGTCTGCGCCCAGTTCATAATCGCTACAGCCGCCGATGGCGCAAACAGCGCACCGATGTTGATGGCCATGTAGAAAATCGAGAAACCCGCGTCGCGCTTGTCCTGGAACCCTGGCACGTCATAGAGGTTGCCCACCATCACCTGCAGGTTGCCCTTAAACAGGCCCGTGCCGAAGCTGATGAGCGCCAACGCGCCAAACATCGCCACCAGCGCCATCGTCCCTTTGCCCATGGGCAACGCCAGCAACACATAGCCCAGGAACATGATGGCAATGCCGATAGTCACCATCTTCCCAAAGCCAAACTTATCGGCCATGGCGCCACCCATCAGTGGCAAGAAATACACAAAGGCGAGAAATCCGCCATAAATCTGCCCAGCTACCGCCGCCGAAAACCCGAAGTTTGCCTGCAAAAACAGCACAAACACAGCCAGCATCGTGTAGTAGCCAAAGCGCTCGCCCGTGTTTGCCAGCGCCAGCGCATACAATCCCTTAGGTTGGTTCTCAAACATATCGTTATCTCGTTTTTTAATTGTAACTATTCACCCACAAAGATATAACTTTTTCCCCATTCCCCTACACCCCACTAGTGGGAAAAGGAGGAGCCCCCCCCGATTTTCAAATGCCACCCCACCATGACTTTTTAAATGAGGCTCGAAGAGCCTACTAGGTCAGTACCCCCAGGGCGAGCGCAGCGAGTCCTGGGGCCAAGCTGCATCAAAGACAGAGGGTGTTACAAAACGCGCAGTTGCTCGGATGGGGGAATGGGGAAAATGATGGGGAATTTTTAGGCGATGTGGGGGATTTTGGGTTTAGGCGGCAAAATGGGGGTGAGTTGAGTTGATAGGGGCTGAGAAGGGCCGTATGGGGGCGAAAATGGGGCGAAAATGGGCGAAAAATAGCGAAAAAAGTAGCCGCAAAAGGCCTTTAGGGAGATGACGCCACAGTTTTTGCAGGTTGAAGGCTATGGCGAAGATGGCAAAGTCCATAGTGACTTTGTCTGCACCGCGGTGGCGGAAGCGTTTGTAGCCTTTGTTGAATTTCATTTGTCCGAAGACGGGCTCGGGCTCGATGGATCTTCGCTTGCGGTGCTCGATTCCTTCATCCGAGGCTAGTCGTTCTCGGGCTTGTTGTTTGTATCTTCGCAGGTTGTGGTTGACGGCGAGGGTTCGGTTTCCGGTTTCTTTTTTGGTGCATTGTGAGCGGAGTGGGCAGCCATCGCAGTGTTGGGCTTGGTAGTGGTGGATTGTCGTGGTGTAGCCGTTTTCGGTCGATTGTTGTTCGATGCCAACGAGGGTCATGTGTTGCCCCATTGGGCAAACGAAGTAGTCTTCCTTTTCGTTGTAGTGCATGTTTTCAAGGAGGAAGGGATTCAGCTTAAACGCGCGGGTCTTTTCTCTTTGATAAGTGCTGAACTTGACGTATGCTTCGATGCCATTTTCTTCCATCATGTGGTAGTTCTCCTCGCTGCCGTAACCAGCGTCGGCAACGACTGTTATGGGATATTTTGCGTATCGCTGCAACTGGCTGTAGAGCAGGGGCGGCAGGGTTGCATAGTCGGCAGGATTGGGAAAGATGCCGAAGTTGGTGATCATCTGATTAAAGGTCGCTATCTGCAGGTTATATCCTGGCTTGACGATTTTGCTGCCCTTATCCTCTTTCATACACATGAATGTAGCGTCGTGGTCAGTCTTGGAGTAGCTGTTGCGGTTGCCGAGTATTTCCAGCTTCTCTTCGCACTCACTCAATTGGTCCTGGCAGCGCTCCAACGCCTTGATATTCTTCTCTTCAGCGCGTGCAACTTGCTTCTGCTCGGGGGTCTCTTTCGGACGACTCTCGTTGCGACGCTTAATCTCGTCAATCTTCTCCTGCAGCAGCTCCGAGTCAATCACGGCGGGTTCCGAGTCGGCACGCTCTTCGGCGACATTGTCCTGAGCAATGCCCTCGTCCACTTGTTCCAAAATCTTCTTAATCTTCTCCTCCACCCGTGCCTTTTTTTTCTCGACCGTCTTGCGCCAAACAAAGGTGTAACGGTTAGCGACCGACTCGATTTTGGTGCCATCAACGTATTGCACATCAATCGACAGCACCCCCAACTCCATGAGTATCTGCACCACCTGAACAAACAAACCCATAATCACGTCCTTCAGACGCTCACTGCGGAAACGGTTAATGGTGACGTATGATGGACGCTCATTTCCGCTGACCCAAATATAATTGATGTCATTGCGCATCAACTCTGCGATATCACGGCAAGAATAAGTATTGTTCAGATAAGCCAGGATCACCACCTTCAACATTTTTTTCGGGTGATAACACGGACGCCCCGTTACATTATGATATTGGGCATATAACTCGGTGAGGTCCAGCTTGTTAACAATCTTGTTAATCAGCCTAACCGGCGCATTCTCAGGGATTAATTCACCGATATCGCAAGGAAAAAGCGTCGGTTGTGCAATATATTCGGATTTAAATATTACCTTTGCCATAATTGTTTAATTTTCAATGCCTAAAAGTACAAAAACTTTTAGACATAGCAAAGCCCTAGCTTGAGAAAGTTGGGGTTTTGTGTCATTTTTTTGTGTTAAAAAACCTTATGTTAAAAAACCTTTAGAGTTTTGTAACACCCTC
>Ga0181612_177419_pt1 | contig 17942 bp, 12 predicted proteins | sample HoacroProtozoa21_FD_119630 | JGI IMG/M metagenome (GOLD analysis project Ga0181612, IMG submission 119630) | Hoatzin crop microbial communities from Cojedes, Venezuel. Combined Assembly of Gp0051906, Gp0051904, Gp0051908 | reverse complement strand
CCTCCGCTGGACTCTCTCCAGTAGCTCCTCATCTTTCTTGAAGTGGGGAGCCCAGAACTGGACAGAGTACTCCAGACAAGGTCTCACTAGGGCAGTGTAGAGGGGAAGGAGAACTTCCCTCGACCTGCTGGCCACACTCAGTGCATCCCAGGATCCCATTGGCCTTCTTGGCATCCATGGCACACTGCTGGCTCATGGTCAGCTTGTCATCCACCGGGACAACAATAAGCTTTTGCTTTAAAAAAAAGTAGAAGTAGTATCTGTGTAATCTTAAGAATCTGTATAAATGCTAAGTGTAGATTTGTTTAAATACAGCATTGCTGTAGATCTGCTCTTAGTACGACTTCCTGCAACTTCAAAATGAAAAGTTGTGCCTACCTGAAAAATGAAATTTCTCTTAAAAACTTTCACAAAAGGTGATTTTGACTTTTTTATGAAGTGAAAAAAAAAGATAAGCTTAAAGATTCAGTAAAACTATTCATTTCTTGAAAAAACAATGTATTTTCATAAATCCAGAAAAAACCCTAGGTTCAACTTTACCTTAGCTCTGCGAAACTCATGACTTTTATATTCTCATGCTGGCATTTACAAAATTCAATTGGAAGCCTCTAATTCTGTGTTTGCTTTCTATGCTCCCTATGGCATGGTTTTCAAAAGCATTCATGCTTCCGTCTTCTATAACTAGCTAAAAGTCCCTTTAGCATTACCCAGGCCATTACTGTCCATTGCTAATGCCTGCTCTGTCTCTCCCCTCTCTTTTTCACCCTTTCTCCATTGATTTATTCACTGTCGTTTACCATTTGCCTGAACACTTTTCCCATCTCTCTGTTGAAAAAGTCGTACTAATTAATCCTTATTCTTGATTTTACATCATTTACATAATGCAATGTTTACTGTGATGGAAATAATCCTACAAATAATCCTTGTTTGCTTTTTCAGTCCTGCTTTCCCAAAGCTCTCTGAGTGGCAAAGTCAAATTTGCATGCAGAAACTGGCTGACATTCTGCTCACTCACCGCTGCGTCTCTACCTTTGTTTCATCTATTGGTCCAACGTCCGGACACTAACTTCATTTTTTCCAGTGTTTTCTGTAATGGTCCTCACTTTGAGGAGGAAAGCACATCATATTCTGCTGGGGCCATGTTCCCCGCTGCCCCCCTTGCCAGTGTTTTCATGGCCGCAGCAGCTGCGCTGCTCGCTGTGCAGACAGTGGAGTAAATGGGCTGAAACAGCCAGTCTCGCCTTCCCGGGGTTGCTCCATCGCTCCCTGCAGCCTGCTCGTCCTGTTTGCTTTGCCTGTAACTTGAAATAATTTCCTGCCTACTCTTCCCGTTCATTGGGTCCACCTTCTGTAATGACTTCAGACCTCCCTGTGTTGTGCTTCTTCCCAGGGAGTAGAACAACCTCTCTGTTTATCACAAAGCATCCCATTTTCCTTCCAGCCACTGCTGTCGCCTGTCCACCTGGAAGCTCCTTAGATTCTTTTTATCTGACATCGCCCTTCTGTTTCCCTAAAATTACTTGAAAATTCCATCTTTAACTTTTTTTCTCTTCTGTGTTTTCTAACAAATAGTAGTGCTTTTTTATGAAAGTACACTGTCCATTGACTTTTGCAACTCCCTGTGTACTCATTCTGTTAAATCAGTCTAGCAATTTTGTCAGTACTTCAGTCAGTGGATTGGAGTCATGCTTCCTCCCATGCTTAAGTTCTGGAAAACTGAATTACTTTACTTGAAACTCTAAGCCTTACCTCTTAGACATTCCATTTACCATCTCAGCACTGTTCCTCTGAATGCTTAGCACAGGGAAAGCTCGCTCTTGACACATACACGTGTTACAAGGTGTGTGATTAATGGTATGCTATTGTGTGATGCAAAGTCAAAGATCTGGTCAGTTCTAATTACATAGGATATGAACAGGTGCAAAATGAGTGTCTAGTCTGTGGTTCATATCTCACAAAACCTGTAATAACATACATCCATTAAAATAAATAATATTTATGTAGTCAGCATCACATAACTTTCCAATGAAATTTGATAGAGCTGAAATGAAAGTGATTTCTTTAGTATCTGACTATATGTAAATGAAATTTAATTATAAAATGTTATGGAACAAAATCCTACAGGAAAAAAAATCCTTATCATTTGCAAGTTAATGGTTGTGACTTTGTTGTAGTTATTCATTGATTGTTTGGGGAGGTTTATGTATAAAATATTGTATGGAAATGCTAATAAACCTAGGATTATTAATTTTCGTTATTCAGAGCCTCAAACATGCACTTTGAAAGACTTTCTTTGTGCAAATGGAGACTGTGTTTCAGCAAGATTCTGGTGTGATGGGGACTATGACTGTGCAGACGGCTCGGATGAGGTAGGCTTCTTTCAGGAAAAATGTTTCTTTAGAAAATGAGTGCTTTTTTATTGTTGGAAAATGGATTCCCACAAATGAATATTTTAAAAAGCAGCAATGGGAATTCTACACATCAATCTATGTATGTAAATGGCTTTACTAAATTAAAAGTTAAACTATTGAAATAGTTACCCTAAAAAGAGAATATGAAAAGAAAATCAAGTCATGCTTAACGGTAGTCTACATCTTTTCGGCCCAGCAGTGATCTGGACCTCTTCCCGTCCTAGATATATTTTGTGTCCTGGTTGGGGAACCGTTCTTTCTACTTGCAGCATTGGTTTGGTTTGGTTTGTGAGGGGTTCTTTTGAGAAAACAATACAGCCTGTTTCTTGTGTAGCAGAAGCTCATTGGATTTGCTTTACTATTTTTCTATTCTTTCCTGTACCATTTGTCCCTTCTCCTTTCCCATCAGTGCTGGGTGCTTCCCATCTACGGAGAGGGTGAAAGCCACCTTTCAGGAATTAAAGCCACAAATCTATTGTATTTCACAAAGCATTACTGTAGTTCATAGTGTGGAGTATAGGCTGTAACTTCTCTGATCAGCTGTGTGTTTACCAGTGATTATATTAAACTCTTGATCTCGTATGTATGTTGTTTTTATTGTACCAGAGGTATTGTGAAACAGGCTGTTCACGAGATCAGTTCCAGTGTTCCAACGGTCAGTGCATATCAGCAAGATGGAAATGTGATGGCCATGAAGACTGCAAACTTGGGGATGATGAGAAAAATTGTGAACCAGGTATTGTTTTAAATAATACTGAGAAATACAGTGAAGCAAGGAATAAGTCAGAATGAACAAGGAGAATATAAATCAACAAATTAAGATCCCTGGTGCAGTGGGAGTAGGGAAGAGTACAAAGAAATCTGAAGTACTTTATCTTTTGAATGTGTATCGTTGTGTCGTCCTACTCAGGTTTTGAAAACCCCACTTCTGTACAGCTATGCAATGTGAAGCTTGTTGGAGGGAATGGTATTTAATTTGATTACATTGAAATATAATTTGATAATGTATACTCAGCTTATAAAACTCTGCTCTGAAAAGAGCACTAATTCTTGGCAGGTTACTAAAGTGTGTCTGGGGATTTTTTGCTGTGTGGTGTTCATTCAATTTTTACTAGTCCTTAGGTAAAGGTTTTCTCTAGCAAATTATTATTTTTGTTGTTATTCATTTATGTTCTTGTTAGTGTCTTGGAAAATGTAGTTGTTTGTTTTTGCAGATATTTTGTTAAATTTTTTGTAAGCTTCATCTAGAAGGATGCAATTGATGCAACTGATGGAAACATCCATCTATATTTTAAATAAAACCAATTGACATGCATTTATTTTTATTGAAATAACATATGCTTTCTAAAGTCATGATTTCTTATAAATTTAGCTTATTTAATTGTAAGCACTTGCATAACCTTATCTGAACTCTAAGCACATTTTAAAGATACAGTTTTTTTAATATACTTATACTATGACTGTGTACGTGCATAGTAACCGTTGTTACCAAGCACAAGGAAAACATAAAAAGAAATTTCTCAGTGATAAAACGAAATATCCATTTGCTATGATGATACATTTTACTTAGGATACAACAGTTAAGTTTTGTCAAATATTTCCTTGTAGTTCATGAACGTTTGGAAAAGCGCTGGTCAGCTATAAATACATGTTTGCTCACTATGTTAACCAGATGAAAACGTTAAATTCTAAAGCAACTTACTTATTAATTCTCTTTTTCTTAATGCTAAATATGTGTTTGTAACCAGCATCTCCAACATGCTCTCCAAGTGAGTACGTGTGTGCAAGTGGAGGCTGTATTTCGGCATCTCTAAAATGTAACGGAGAGTATGACTGTGCTGATGGATCTGATGAGGTAGCTGACAAATTTCTACTGATTTTTTTTTTTGTTTCATACCATTTGACCTGAAACTTGTTAACAGTTTTAGAATTGAAAATAATTAAAGTGCAAGTGAAGGGGTTTTTTGCATTCACAGAACACTGTCAGAGAACTTAGCCCCATGATTTTGGTTCCATGGCAGATGCACTGCATTATGTTTGTTTGCTCTGTGGCCAGCTTTTGGAGTAGACAAATTTGTTTCCCCTAAGTCATAATCTGAGCGTCGCTCTGGGGGAGTTTGCTTGAGGGACAGCCCCATACTGGCAGTGTGGACAAGTTGGTGTCACATTTGGCTCCCTCTGTCCTCCAGATTCACCTAATAAAATCCTAGCAGGCACCTCACCCTCTATGGGCCTTCATCCCATGTTGAACTGTTAGTATCTTTTTAAAAAATTAACCACCTTCATGAACAACTTCAAGAAAAAAGACCAGAATTAGTTGGTATTTTTCAGAGCCAGAAAGGTGCCAGTTAGAGCCCGGAGGATGCCTGAGCCAAATGCCAGACAGTGCAGGTCAAGACAGTCCACTCTGGAGGTTTCTGGTTCCATTCAATGTGGGTAAGAGCCAGTTCGCACGAAGTGGCCTCACGTCTAGGGTCGTTTCTTGTAGGGCAGTTAACTTCAGAGACGTGAATGTAGCCATTGTTTCCATTGCTAATACTAAGCAGCATAAAGAAGTAATATCAGAACATGTGTAACGGGTGGGTAAAATTTCACTTGGACTTCAGTAACTATTTAAATTGTACATTCTGTTGTTAGGGACAACTTTATTTTATTAAATACTTAGGACAATAAAAAAGTCATAGTAAATTTTGTTAGGTTTGTGTTTAAGTATGTTGTTGTCGTTCTCGTTCATGAATACTTAGTTCATATCTGTATTCGCACAGGTGGATTGTGTAACAGAATGTAGAGAAGATCGATTTCGATGCAAAAATAAAGCCTACTGTATCCCTGTCAGATGGCTTTGTGATGGGATCCATGACTGTGTGGATGGCAGTGATGAAGACAGCTGTGACCAAGGCAAGAGACACTTTTCTTTAAAAGGCTTACTTTACTGGGTTTTGTATGAGCACAGTTTGTAATTTAGTGGTACCCTGGCCATTGTGAGTGAGGAAATGAAAGCTGTGACCTCTTTTGACAAAGACCGTATAGCAGCTTCAGAAGCGATTTGCAGGCAAAAGCAAAACTTACATTGTTTATAACACAGCTCATTGTTCCTTCTTTGCGTGTCCTTCCCCAAGGACCAAAAGATCATGTTATTACTGGAAGCATATTCTGTCTCATCAGAGAAATCACTAATAAGTCCAGTTCATTTACAGTTTTATAGGCAACAATAAATTAAAGCCATGCAATAAAATGAAAAATTGCTAAATAAACCATCTTAAGACCACAGTTTTCTGTTTATTTCCATGGAGATGAAATGTTGCGAATAACCACTATCCGTAAAACCACATTTTGAATTCTCACACTCCTTAGAGAGCAGAGCTATGCACAGAAGTTGATTAATGTGAAGCTGAACACTACGCTCAGACTTGGCTGCTGATGATTGTTTCCAAATATGTTTTTGAGAAATATGTCCATTGGTCTAACTTTCATAGTTGCTGCAAATTCACAAATCTTGTTTTAATATATCTTTTCAAATGAGCATTCATGTAAATCTACATATATGTCCACATATACATATGCACACATAGATGTTTGCAATTAAACTCTATTAAACAAGTTCCCCATAGTATTCCTTCTGAGGGTAAGACCATACAAAAGGTTTATTTCTGATTATTTTTTTAACTGATCCTTTGTTCAGCTATGAGACGGTAGCAGTGTAACCCTGCACAAGATTCTTAAAAAGTGTAGGAACGTAGTAATTGTGACAAACACAGAACTTCTCACTCGGAGACAGTTTTTAAAAGGCAAAATTTTAGTCAGCATTTTGACAGTTTCATGTTTTTCCCGGATTTTTCTTTTTTCTTTAAAGTGAGTAGTTGTGTGTATTAGTCATCTACAATCAAATGACATGTAACTTCAAAAGCATGATGAAGTACAATAATAAATAGTAATAATCACAGACAAAGCAAGTGATTGTGGAGTAAAATATCCGTCTGTTATTTTGCTGAAAGTCTATTAAGCAACACTTACCACTAGGAAAAAAAAATTTATATGGAATAATTACATTTAAAAGAGAGACCAGAAAATTAAGAAAATGGGAAGAATGTTCCAGAGATGTTTAAATGCAAAGAGGAAAACGTCATATTTGTATGAAGTATTGAAGAATGAATTGTTTTAAGAAGACTGAGATAACACAGCTTCAAAAAACTTCTAGTCCATTTTAAAACTGCTTTTAAAATATCTGGACTGTATCTCTTTAAAAACCAATGAAGCGTAAGTAAGTAGTAAAGCGTTTGTTTCATCTGAAGTCCACATTGTTCTTGGATAGCATAATGGAGCTTCTGTGAACAGCAAATTGCTTATAATGCAATAAGAAACCTTTTGCCTAGTTGGTTATTGCTATAATACTTTGTATTTATGTCATAATTATGATTTCTATTGTAGAAAACTATTCTATGAAGGAATTATGACAAGCAGAGTAATCATGTGAAAGAAATGCTAGTTTATCTCGCTGATAACTAATTTTTGCCTCTTTGGAAATACAGCAAAGACAAAAGGAGTTTTATTCTACAGCATTCTAAAGCAATCTCTGTAATATTTATTTGTGGCCCGCTGTGCATATTTATAAACATAGCTCTTTTCGATCTTATTATACAACTAGAATTATGGTTTTATTGTGATTACACACACAATTATTTATATTCCTGTCTTTCATCATGAATATTTGAATTTTATATGTTTTTCATTGGTTAATCATAAAGAATATTTCTGATAATGTTCATAAGTTATACTTGCAATGGGAGTGAATTATATTTGGTAACATAGTGTGAGAGTTCCAAACATCCTCTTCCACAGTGAGTATTTCATGCAAATTAATATTATGGAAAAAAGAATTAAATTATTCTGAACCCTTTATAGCAAAAGAAAGCCTTCTGTTGATTTTAATGTGGTGCAAACATGGTGCTGAATGAATAAGTAAAAAGCCACTGGCGCCTGGTCCCACAATCAGGATGGGTGTAATGCACAGAGGTAAACCTCAGTGAGAGTTTTGGTGTTACCGTGTAAAATTTTATAATTTCCTCCTCTTCAGGTACACAGCTTTATTTCTTTTATACTCTGCTCCTCTCAGGAAACTGAGAATCCAGTTACCATAAAAAAGTGTTATGCAGAAAAATAATTTCAAGAAGTTTACATAACTTTGTTGACTGGAACTGGTAAAATTCAGTTATAAGTTTGGAACAACATGCATTCTTACTACTACACGTATTAAAACTGTATCCAGCTTGAACCAGTTTTTGAAGCTTGAGCACTCCAGCTTAAAACATTTTCTCTCACCCTCTATTCAGTTTTGTTAGATGCTTCAGAGTTCAATCAATACTGAAGTTACATGGAAGAATTTATTCTGGCTACATTTATGTTCAGTAAATATCCTAATGATCAATTTCAAAAGTTACAAAAAGGAAGAGACTGTTAGAGTTCACCTAGTCTTGCCTACTCTGTGCCTATATGGTGGGATCTTCCCTAATTATAGAGCTTATAGTTGATGGGAACACCACAAGCCTGGACAAGCCTATTACTCCTCAGGAGAAGAAAAAGGTGCTACCTCATGGCTAAGGGACTGCAATCACTCTGTCGGTTCTGAGAACAGTGTGTGGCTCAATGAGTGGGCGTAGGGATGGTTGGATGGTCAGACATTCCTGTGAAACAAACCTGGACCAAAGTGGTCTTTCACAAGCTTCTGGTTTGTGCCGTTCTCTGATAGCACAAATTACTGATGTACCCAGCCAGGTCTTTTTTGAAACGCAGCATCGCCGAAGGAAGTTACGGACAGAAAAACGGTTCAGGCATCTCCTGGCTAGATGCAAGGAGAACATGCCTAGCCGGTGAGCTGTTGATGTCTTCTCTTTGGTAACTGCCCTTCCTAGTCAGGCCAATAGGCAATTCCTAGCTAACAGTCATGAACAGAAAGTGAAAGCAGTGCACGGTCAAGGAAGAGATTTTTAAATGGGTGTTTCTCTCTGCGTCTCCAGCCCTTTCATGTGGGACTTGTGCGCTTAGTTACGCTGCGTATGTCATTCGCTGCGGATATTCTGTGAGACGTGGTTGTACTGGTTTTATCAAGAACTGACGTTCTTTCCTTTGTCTTCCTGTTCTCCTGGGTTTTTTTTCTGTCGTCTTTTCATCATCCAGGGGGAAATATATGTAGAGCTGATGAATTTTTGTGCAACAATTCCCTCTGCAAACTACATTTTTGGGTTTGTGATGGCGAGGATGACTGTGGAGACAATTCGGATGAAGTTGCTGAAATGTGTGGTATGACATTCATTTTTTCAGCGCTTTTCATATAGTAAAGCAAGGAATGACATGTAACATACGTAAATATATAATGAAATATGTGTTTTCTTTGTTGGACTTTTAAAAGATTAGCTTTAAATGTGGGACATAGTTTTCTGTTGTTACTGCTATTCATATGATTTCGGCTAAGATATTTGTGAGAAATTAATCTTTCTGTAGGAAATGCACAGATGGGAAAATGTTATTTCTACATTGAAATATTGATCATCATTAAACTTCCTACTTTCTTTGTTTTAATTCTGTCATATTTACTGATTCTCAAAAAGAAATGTAATTACCCTTATCACACAGAATAATTTCATTCTTTAAATGAAAAACTTATATTGCAAACATTGTTCAAGTGTTATTCCATTAGGTACCAGAAGTTAAAATCAAGTACCATCATATGTCAAGTACAACTGTGTTCCCATGCCTGCTTATTGCTCTGATAAGGAGACATTAAAGAAGGTTCAAGAATACTAGCTGGGTAATAGGTGATTCTTTTTCTTAATATACAGTTAAGTTTCCGTGCCCTCCAACAAGGCCATACAGATGTAGAAACAACAGGGTTTGTCTGCGACCTGAGCAGATTTGCAATGAGGTTGATGACTGTGGTGATAACTCGGATGAAGATCACTGTGGTAGGTGATATTACCTTTCAAGGCATTCAGATCAAAGATAACAACTTGAAGGCAAACTTTATACAGGGATCTGCTTGTCCTTCAGTAGAGCTTAACTGGAGGTTAGTAGATCAGAATTTGAAATTGAAAGAAATTAAGCTTGAAATAATTTCCAGTTGCTTAATGCTTTGTGGTTGTTTCCACTTGTATGTGTCTAAAATAATCTAAGAATCTTAGATACTGATTTATTTTTCTCTTATTAATTTGTAATTATATAGATAAAATCACATATAAAGCAAGACCATGTAAAAAAGATGAATTTGCTTGTAATGATAAGAAATGTATTCCAATGGAGCTACAGTGCGATTGGTTTGATGACTGTGGAGATGGTTCAGATGAGCAAGACTGCAAAATAAGTGAGTTTGGCTGACAAGATATGTTGTCATAAAATAGAAATAATTGAGACTTTCATCCATGCAAAACCTACTCAACAACACAGAAGTTAATTAAACTTAAAGTTGGGATTTTTAGTTAAAAAGAAGAGTTAATCCTATTTGACGTACCACAAGAGGAAGGCAAATTTTATGGCAATTCAGTTTGTAGTAGTTTTTAGATAGTTCTTGCGTTTTTAAAGTACCTTAGCTATAAGTTGATTGAATTTTATTTCATATTTGCAACAAGATAAATTTAAGTATTAACCTGTTGATGTGAAATGAAGTATCTCAATTAAATACTGTCAATTTGTATTCATAGGTAGGTAAATACTATAATGTCATGTATTTATTTAACAGATACTCTTTTGACAGAAAGATTAAATTTGTTATTTGTTGCTGCTATTGTAGATCTCATTTTTAACAGCTGAAACAAATCTATCAGTGGTTTTTTAGACATCTTGTTTATGTTTAGGTGTTGCCGAATATACGTGTGAAGATAACGTGAACCCTTGTGGAGATGATGCATACTGTAACCAAACAAAAACATCCCTACTGTGTCAGTGTAAACCTGGTTTTCAGAGAAACAAGACAAACAGACAATGTGAAGGTGCGAATCTTTTCCATCATCCCTTGCTGTAAAGTATTAAAAGTCAACTGCATAGTCAGTTTTCTGTGCTGGAGAAGGAGATACATATCGCATACTTTTTTCCGCAGTGTAAAAACTGTTTCATAGCTATGGGATTAGGAAATCAAGAAAAGAAACTGAAAGGAGTTACAGGATGTAGATTTATGCATTGTACCTGGAGAGGTTATCAAAGATTAACATTGGTTGTGAATGTCAAAACGTTCAGGTCAGACCATTAAGCGATTTTATAATTTAAGGGGTAAATGGGTGATTTAAAATCTAGTAGGTTATTTAACTGAGCAATTGGGATTGGTGTTTAAATTGATACATGAGAATATTTTGAGATCCTTAAAATGATGAAGGTGCATAAAACTGCAAATTGAAGTGAAAATAAACAATTTGAAAGTAAAATACGTTAGAAAATGTAGTCTTTATATATATATGATGCCACACTGGTCAGAAGAAAAGACACAGTTATTATGATGAAAGAATTGATCAGAAAGAGAAGATAAATCTACCTTCCCAAAGAATGGGTTGTGAATTCACTTTCTTACTGGTGAGCAGTAACTTACAGAAAAAGTGGCGATCACTTCAGTGGGACTATCAAAGTGAATAGATACTTGCATACAAAAACGTCATTGTGTGGCTCTTAAGAACAAGGTACGCACAGGAGCTTTTCCACTGAGGGGTGATCGTGTAGTTTTGACTGTAACAGAGATAGGTATGTTGGAGAAAACTGTAACAGTTTCATTCTCAGAGTTGACTCCAAGTTCTAATTAGAATATATTGATACAAGAAGGATGGAGAAATAATATAGAATACCTTTCTGAGATAAGTTGACTGCAGCAGAAATAACATTAGTGGTGATTGTGGAAGGCTTCCTTTTGGCGTTGCAAGATACACCAGTGCTTACGAGTTCCTTTTGTTCGTGTGTGTTGTTCCATGATGTTCCAACCATGTTAGATAAGAGTGTGTTAAACTATAGGTTTATTAATTACAATTCTTTTTCTTATAGATATTAATGAGTGTATGGTATTTGGCGCCTGCTCCCAACACTGCAATAATATTAAGGGGTCATATAAATGTGCGTGCGAGAAAAATTATAAGGAGAGGAATAACAGTTGCATAGCAAAAGGTAAGGCTAAAAAAATCAAAATAGACTGGCAGTACGAAGTTACGTACATGGTTGGCAACAGCAGTGCGTTGCGTATGCCATTTATTTTCAGATAAATATTTCTTGAATAGCACACAGAAATAATTCTCTAAGCCACTCAGATTTACTTTTCGTTTTAGTAAGCAGTAAATTCTTATTGCTTCCATGTAAATTAACATACTTAATATGAAAGTCCTTTTCCAACTCCAGCTTTCTCTATTTACAAGCAGCTACACACAAATAAGGAAAACAGATATTATATATTAGCAAGCATGTAAGCATTCTGGTGAAGCTTTGAAGCTTGAGAGAAGAATCAACTCTTTGATAGAAACATGTTTCAGAACTTTACAAATAAATTAAGTAGAATTTGGAGTTAACATATTTTGCTTTGTCTTGTTGAGAAGTCATACATAGTCACCTAAGAAAATATATTCCTCACATAAATCAGCTGCCTAGATTGTGGTCCGCTGAAGGTAAAGAAATATGCACCCATAGATGTTATCTCTGTCTTTCATAAGGCAGAGGTATTGGACAAAATGGAGAGAAGTCTGGGTATTCTGTAACTTTGAAACCATTTTAGAGATGAAACAAGCAACAGTCCAGCTGCCTGAGTAAAGTTAACGTAATCTTTACGATTCTGTATCTGAATAACTGAACGTATGATCCCAGCATCTCACCTGCTGTTTAGTGAGATTTTTGGTGTGAATTTGATTTACACCCACACTGGGAGTCTTCAGGGCAGAAGCGGCATTGCAGTTACAAGGTGTGGCTCATTATACATCTCTGTGCATATCTGGTGCACACCTATGAGCTGGACCCTATCTGAACCCTGTGGCCAGTAAGCATATGTTGTAGACATGTCCTAGAACCATAATACCACGTGGGTCTGAATTCTTCCCTCTTTGTCGTGCACCAGTCAGTAATGGAGGCACACACATGCTGGGTGGCTAGATGGTGATAGGTATCTTACATGATTCGTTCACATTTTCTTGAAGCAAACTTATCACGGGAAGATGACATTAATGACTCACTAGTAATTTCATCTAGGTGTAACTTGGACTCTGGCAGGGTTTAGCTTAGTTTCCTGTTACTGAAGGAGCAGTCAGATTATGACAAGGGAACAAAGTTCCTAACTGTGGATGGTGGCTTGTTATTGTAGAAACACAGACAGAATTGTGAGGGCTTATGGGAATCGTTATCCTGCATCTGAATTTTTCACAAGCTTCATTGCCTTTGTGATACAGTTAAAGATTCCCTCTTTCCCTCATTGATACTTGCTTAATGGAACTCCTCTTTCTTCTTCTATTTAGTAGGAGTGAGGAAATAAATGTTCTTTGGTACTTCATGCTGATAAGGAGGAAATGTGTTGGACAGACATAATTATAAATTGGTTCTCTATGGATAAATGTGATATAAATTTGAAACGTAAAAAATTGCAAGTGCATTCTAATGTATCCAGCAAATTTCAAAGTTTCTCAAAACTTAATGAATAGATACCAGAGAAGGCTTTCTTATGAATAACATATTTTATAACATTTGAATCAAGGTGGTAACTGAGTATCCATAAATACTACGCATTCATAGGTGTCCATAAATGTTAACTATCTGAAGTGAGGAGATATAAGGCACACCTGCACATGTTCTGTAGCAGCTTTGGTTTAGTTTGCTCATGTTGCAGTCCATTTCAAAACTTCACTGCCTTCACTAAAGATAGGATCATTCCACTTCTAATTTCCAGTTAAGTAATTTACAATAATGCTTATTGGCAAATTTGTGTTGCTTTAATATATACACTTAGGACCCTTTAAACACAACATGTGTATGAAAATATGTAGCAATTCATGTGAGTTTAAAACATAATATCCCATATTTTTGTCTACTGCTTAAAGAGTTCAAGTTCTTATATTACCTAATCCTTAAAATACAGCCCTAGATGTCACAGTGGGAGCTTGGAGAGAATTGAAGTAATACATATTGGTATCAGAGTAGGAAGAGTTGCATTTATTGCCCAGAGTGTGAGTGTTTTTGCAGTCTTAAACATTCAGAAAAAAATTTTAACATAAGAAATTATATCAGATAAACACCAAAAAGCTTGAGTGAAAAATACTGATTTTGCATTAGTTGATATTTACCTTATTTTTGTTTCATTATAATAATCCCTAGGCTCTGAAGATCAAGTTCTCTATGTTGCTAATGACACTGACATCCTGGGTTTTGCATATCCATTCAACTACAGTGATGTTCATCAGCAAATATCACATATTGAACATAATTCAAGGATAACTGGATTGGATGCATATTTTCAAGGGGACATGATTATTTGGAGTACTCAATTTAATCCAGGAGGAATTTTCTACAGAAAACTTCATGACAGAGAGAGAAGGCAAAGTAACAGTGGCTTGATAGTAAGTGATCAAAATCAAAGATTACATGATAAAAATTTCTTTCAATATACTTTTCTGTTCTGATTGTCTATAATGTACTGCTTTAGTAATTTAAAACTTCCATCTGATAATGGTTTCATTCAGAAGGTATATATATATATCTACTAATGCCTTTCCATTCAAGACTGACAGACTTGGTTGAGTCTCTGAGAGATCAAAATTGTAGTATTTGGAAAAATTTTCCACAGAGAAAGAAATATAACTATGTTAGAGGCTTGGAAAGACTGTATGCCATGAAGATTTTTTATTTTAAGAGAGATAAGAATAGAAGATATAATAGACCTATAAAAGCAACAAGTGACTGGAAAACAGGAAATGTAGATAGGCCAAAGGCAGGGCTGATTTCCATAATGACTAGGTAAATAATATTGGTAAAGCTATGGCAAAGATTTAAAAACTAGAACAGTAAATATTTATTCCTTTATATGTTGAACTGCATAGCATCTTCTTTTGAATAAGTACAAATGTCATTTTGCACTTTACAACAGAAGCGTGGATTTTTATAACCTAAGGTAAAGTGGTCTTTACTTGAAAATAAAATAAACGCAGCTTGATACTCATGTTGACAAATATATTTTCACAAAATTCTCAAGTGTTAGTGCTGAACTGGATATAACAGCGTGATCTTTACATTGGCGTTTCTTTTTTTTTACTTTTTATGAAATGTGAATGGCTGAGGAGAATTTTTAGGGGTTTTTCTTGGCCAGTAATAAATCAGGTTAGAAATAATAGCTGCCTGGCTGTTTCCTTAAACTTAGGAGGGGTAACAGGGATGACCTCACATCCCATGAATGCTTTTATATACCCAGTAGAATAAACAGCTGTAAGCAACAGTAACCTCATCTTTCATTTATCATTCAACTCTTACACATCTGAAACCACTTCTAAGTACCTTTCATCCAAGGATAGTTCCTTTGCAAATGAACGACCTTCCTGACCTTTGTTGCCAGCAGGGCAAAAAGCCTGGGGATGTAGACACCAGCGGTCACTGAAGGTACTTTGTGTCTGTGATGGCAGATGTATGGGAAGAGTGGTTAAAAACCACCACTTCCATCTGCCTAGCAGAAGGTCTAGATTTTGCTGGCGGAAAGTGGATCTAAAGTAGAAAATTACTCCCAGCATTTTTAGCGGGTCAGGTATGTCATTTGAGTTTTGGGGAAGGATACTTTGAGGACCTAAGAATGCACTGAAGACGTGGAGTAATTCTGCTGTGACATTTTTCTGATTTGAATGCAGCGGATACCTGTGCCTAAGAAATCCTGATAGGCACTTCTCTGTATCATCAGGAGAAAATCACACACTGGTAAAGTCTTCTGAAATTAAAGCACTGGGAGATGTTTAATATGCAGGTGCCTTCTATAAGGAGAAGTGTAGTCTGCTGACCCACAGCCTCTCTAATGGATACAGACTTTCTTCCTTACAGGTCCAAAAACCTGAACATAAGCTTCCTTAAGACTTCTTCATAGCCCAGGGGTTGAAATTTTCCTAACTGGTTTGACATTGTCTCCCAGTTTACACTAATACAGATAAAATGTTTTTAGAATTACTGTTAGTTCTCTGAAGTACCAAAGTACTTTGCACTTCTCCTATCTCTGTTTCACTGTTATGCAAGAATACAACCTAGTCACTTCCTCTTAATTCAAGAACATTGAAAAAATTATGCTTTTTTTATACACCATTTTCCCCCAACTCTTCAGCGCAGGTAGGTGCTCATGAAGATGCTTGATCCAAGCCATACGAAGCTTTTTTGCAAATTGGTACGTGGAAAATGCACAGGCTGTATCTGAATATATTTTGGACACATTTCATTTACAGTTGTGAAGCATTTACTTCTCATTGTGCTAAACTATTTAGCATATTTTCCCAGGATTGTCTCATTAATACTCAACTATCATTGCCTTATATATAACTGATGAGTAGGTTAATTGGTTTTATAGTGTTGCTTTAATATTGTCACTTAAATTTGGTTTTGAAAAGCTTGAGAAATCCTTAATTTTAACCTGGGTTTTTTAATGGATAAGTTTTCAAAGGTTACATTATAGATTTTATATCTAGACTTTGATATGTAAATCAGGACAGTAAACTTGAACAAAGTCACCTGCATTTTCAGGTAATTACATTAATGCAAAAATCACTCTCATCTGAAATTGCTCCATGGAATTAGCATATCAAGAGCCTTCCTGAGAGTAGCTTTAAGTATCTCTTGTGTTTTTCGGTGAAAAGGGGTTTAAGCGTGGTACAAATCGAAGCATTTAAGAAAACAGTAAATATCAACTCTTTAGAGTTTATTGACAGATGCGAAAGAGGATTGCATTCCAGTCGAGCTAAGGTGGTGCGAGTGAGTCGGTGGTGACTGGTGCAGCAGTTTACTGGCGTAATCCTTTGAGAGAGGTGTGTGAGTTATCTGAGGGGAATATTCAGCACAGAGTGATTTGCCACTTAAACACAAGTGCTGTTTTTCATGGAAGAGAGCACAAAGCTGAACATTAAAATAATTGTACCGTATAATAGGAAGAAAACCATAGGTTTTGTCAGTATCTTAGCAGCTTGCTCCTGCCCCACTGTTCTGAGAGCTTAGCAAAGACCCTTGATCACTCGTGATACATCCATGTGTATACTCACAACATTTGCCCCAGGGCCCAGTGCAATTCAGGGCCTCACTGTGAATGGAAACAATTTCTAGACTGTTATCTCTAAATACACTTTTTTGCAAAATGTGACAATCCAATATGTCTCATTTACCAAAAATATGAGGTTTCATATTTGAAAACCATGCCCTATAAGAGATGACCAAACTCTTACTGTTTCTACCAACCTCAGCTAAAATAGATCATAGCTTAAATATTTTCTGTTAATACACACTGTACGAATTAGGTGGACAGTTCAGTATTTAACTGATGTTGCAGACACTAGTTTGAAATCTACGAAATGTGAGATTTAGCTTACAAACATTTTCCAGGTTACCCTTAGAAATGTTTTCTGTCACTTCTCTGTTTTATTCTGTTAATCTAGCCAGCCTGGGTATTTTTGCCTCATGGTGTGTTAATTATGCAAAAGATGTTTTCCAAGGACAAAGAGATATTATTTTTAAGCGTTTCCTGCTCAGATCCACACATTGGAATGTCTAGGTGCACACCATGACACCCTTGTTACAGGAGAGCTCCTATGTGAGTGCTTGCTGATGATAGCAAGTATTCCGGCCCCAGGAATATTTAAGGAACATCTGCACTGCTCCTTTCAGCTGTTCAGCGATTTAAACAATATGCTTCCAGCAGGTTTTCTGCTTTTTTTTCAGTTGCGCTTATCATCAAAGTAGTTTTACTGTTCTTAAAGGTAGTAGCATTAAGTTATGTTTTTACCTTAAAGCTATAGCTCTGTATGAGTGAAGTTTAACTATGTACTTAGGAGACCTTCTCTGTCTGGGATCATCTGGGTGGGATTTTTAAATGATCCTACTTATGTAATACAAACGATGCTCATCTGTTGTGGAAAGTTTTCTGTTTCAGCGAGTAAAAGTCTCAAAAGTTTTCTAGTATTAGAGTTTCTCCTTTTTTTTTTGCTTTTCTAGTAATAATAGATCGTTAATAATAATATATCATTAGAGAAAATATTATTTTTAATGATGGTATTTTAAACAACAAGATGTCATTGGTTTACTTTATTCCACAGCAATGCTATACCAAAATCACCTGTAAAGTAAATAGAGAGAATATTGCTTCACATGTGCTTATGATATAAATTAGAGTTGTAATTTAATCTTCCAGTGTTAACATGCTAAGCATTGCAAGGTGATGGGTTCCTGCTGCAAGCATAGCATGTGCTTTCTTCAGTCAAACTCAACTTTAGGGATAGAAAATTTTTCTGTAATCTACCATTATATCAAAATGATTTCCAAATCCTAGCTGATGCTGCTGCAGCTTCTTTTTTCTTTCTTTCT
>Ga0181612_165851_pt1 | contig 17948 bp, 11 predicted proteins | sample HoacroProtozoa21_FD_119630 | JGI IMG/M metagenome (GOLD analysis project Ga0181612, IMG submission 119630) | Hoatzin crop microbial communities from Cojedes, Venezuel. Combined Assembly of Gp0051906, Gp0051904, Gp0051908 | reverse complement strand
CTCAGCCTCTCCTCGTAGGGGAGGAATGGCCCCATCCTCCTGACACCCACCCTTAAGATATTTGTAGGCATATATTAGGTCCCCTTCATCCAGATGTCTTTGCAGGGACACTACCCAGCTTTGCGATGAGGCACGGTAACAGTGCTTTTCTTTCAACCGCGCCTCATGGAACTGTGAGGTGGTGGGAGCTTCCCCCACGCTCTGACCGATCCTGTAGTTGTGAAGAGCGTTCGGGAGAATTAAAAAAGAAATCTAATGGTTAACAAGCCACTCGTATAATTTAGCAAGACTGGACAGTGCTTTAATATATAGGAAGAAATACTATTTTGAGAACTGTTTGGAACAGCACTAGTTTTGAGCAGAGTCCGCATCTTGCTACTGGATTTTTTGCTAAGTCGGTTCCTGTTTTCTGATCTGTGCAGTTAACACAGAACAGTAGCTCCCAAAAGTCTCTGCCTCCGTCTCCAATATGCTTCCATATTAAATTTCACCTGCGTGTCACATCAGAGTTCAAGCCTTTTTTCAGATGACAACTCCCTGAAACATTTTCCAGAGAATGTGGGCCTTTAGTTAAGCCTACTGACAGAGGACTTGTTCTGCTGTAAGGTGTCCATGAAATACCACAATTCCTCACCTGCAGAGCAGACAGTAAAAACTAGAAAGTCAGTTCAGAGAGTGCACAGCACAAGGTGTGCTATATGGTGCCTTTCATGTAGTAATGCAAAGCTTCTCCAAGTCAAATTTCAAGCAGATGGGTGCCGATGCAGTGCCATACTAGGCAGAAGCCCATTTCTGTTTCAAAATAGAGGCATAAACGCAGAGCCACTGCTTCATATTGGGGCCTGTCAACTCATGTGTGATACAACACAGTTGTGGCTACGTTACCTTTTATTCTAGGGATATTTTGATCAGTGTTAGCTTAAACATGTCCACAGCTTGCTGCACGGCACAGTGTGGACTCGACAAGGTAAGTGGTGAGTAGAATCTCCCTAGACTCTGACACTTCTGAGCCACTGTAACTAGAAGCTTGGCAGGAACTGGAGCGCAGAGTTACAGGAGGCACAACGCCAGTGGCTGAGGTGAGCAGAATGTGAGCAGCAGGCAGTTGGCTGCAGCTCAAGGGGCTGCAAAAGCATTGAGGGGCAGTCAGTGCTTTGCCTCTTTCCCTGGCAGATTGGCCCTGCGGTCCAGAATGGCTTCCTTGAGCTTCCAGGGAAGTGGCTACACAAAGAAAGCGAAGGGCAAGAACATCCAGGTGGTGGTGTGGTGCAGGCCTTTTCATGCCTCTGGATGTATAGCAAGTGCCTACGCTTTTGCGGGCTGTGATCAAGTAAGAAAAGAAGTTAGAGTCTGCACCGGAGGTGTCACAGACAACGAATGTGTATAGGAGTGTTGTCATATTTTGGATGAAGTTATTATGAGTACAACTGTACAGGGATCATCTATGGCCAAACTGCTATTGGAAAGACCTTCATAATGTAAAGGGACCCACAATGAAGAACATACTCAGGAAGAAGATTTGCTACCAGATATAATACATTGTATCAAATATTAGAAAAATGCAGAGAGATTGATGCTGGTTTTTTTTTGTAAAAAATCTCTTTTGGAAATCTATAATGAAAAGCTTTTTGGTCTGAGTCCTATTCCCAATGTTGGAGAAGGACTGCAGATGTTTGATGATCCCATAAACAAGACAGGTGTAACAGGAAGAATTACCTGTACAAAACAAAAATGAAGCCTGCCAAATCTTGGAAAGAGGTGCAGCAAAAAGAACTACTGCAGCTACTTGCATGAATGCATAGTCTGGTTGTTCTTACTCTGTGTTTTCAGTTACCATCCATATGAAAGAGCAGATGGACAAAAGCTTGTTAGAACTGGGAAGACAAACTTGGTTGATCTTGCAGGAAGTGAAAACACTTTGGTTTGGGGCAGTTGATAAAAGAGCTTGTGAAGCTGGAAATACCAAGTAGTCTGTTCTGACTGGAGAGTTATTACTGCTTTTGTGGAAGACGACACAGAGAATCTTAACTTCAAAAGAATCCTTCAAGACTTTCTTGGAAAACAACAAAGAACATCAATAATTGCCACAGTTTCTCCCACATCTGTAAATCCTGAGGAAACACTGAGTACACCAGGATAAACTCACAGAGCAAAGAACATAATGAAGCCTGAAGTTAACCAGCAGCTGCCAAAAGGAGCTATTATTAAGGAAGATACTGAAGAGACTGAGCGTTTAAAAGAAGACCCTGCTGCTGCATGAGAATAAAATGGAGTCTGTATTTTCACTGAAAATTCATGAAGGCCTTAAAGGAAAGCTGACAGATCAGGAAGAATATGTTGCAGAGTATATTGGCATAATCAGCACCATGAAAGAAGGAGTGAAAACAATCACTAAGCCATTCAAAATTAATCAAAAATGAACCTTAACAACAAAACCAGATCTGCAAATCAAGGAGACAGAACTGAAAGAAGCACAGACAGATCTGCAAAAAAACAAGGTTCCTCTGGCTGAGAAAGAATACGTGGTTTCAGTTTTGGAAAACACCAAAGAAAAACTTCACAGCACAGCTAGTTGTTTGGCTAGTACTGTTAATACAAAAGATGTATCTATGCCAAACTGGATCATAAGAAGGCTGTTGATCAACACAATGCTATCATCCAAATACATTTGTAGGAGAAATGAATGTTCTGTTCAGCAAAATACAAGATTCAGTTACTGAGAACAATCTGAAGCAGCAACAGATGTTGACATCTCATGCATATTTTATAGGTGGCCTCCTAGCTACCAGTCATTCAGCAGCTAATGTATTTGCATTAGTTGTATCAGTGTCTTTTGCCTCTGGTAAAAAATTGCTGTCCACTGAACTTTATTATATGTCTGAAAAAATGTTGCAAAATAAAACTCTGCCATTTGCTAGGAAAGCTGAGCTGTTGAGGTTGGCTGAGGAGCATATATGTGGATTAGGAAGAGCATTAAATATCTTGATACCAATGGTGGAAATTGTCCTGGAACTAAACTGTCAGTTTCAGAACAACACGAGGAAATTTTCTGCTGTGGCTGATGAGATGGAGGGCCGTAAAAAGAAATTAGTATCTTCTTAGGACACATCTGTCTCTGAAAAAAATACATAAAGAAACAGACAGTGGGTTTTTTTCAGCTGCAAACTACTGTGAGAATTTAAGAGAAGTGGAAATGGCAAGGCCTGTGTATACAGAGAATGCAAATGAATTAGTGTCTTCACTGCAAAGCCAGCTGGACCTGTTGGCACAGGAGATACGGAAGAACCTAGCTGGTATACTGTCAAAAAATGGAGTTTGAAGACCACCATCACTGCTGGGCAAGAAAATGTTTACCTGGAAACTATGGACCTAGTCAACAGTAAAACTTCTGCTTCAAAAAAGAAATTAGTGCGTCTTTGGATAATTTCTTTCAAGAGGTCAAGGACATAAATGGTAAAAACAAGAAGATGCTGGTGAAATCCATTGTCTGTTCTCAGCAGCTTCTTAGCAATCTCACAAGTGTGTCTCAGGATACTGGTAAACGAAATTAATTTAAAACTGCTCAGATAGTCATCTTTATGGATCAGTAGCAGTGCTCCTTCAGCAATGAGAAACATCAGCTTCAGTATTTACAATAGAAGACAGAACGTTTTTGATCGAGATCAATATTTTCTATTGGATATTTTGTTCTGCATTAAGCTGCAGTAGATGTGGTTTGGAACTACTACGTTGTATGAATAAATCCTACAGTAGATTTTATTACGTGCGTATCAAAAATACAAGTAGTCTTTTGTGTTCAAATAACCTTAACACACTGCTGGCACTAGAACAAACTAATTGATGATTTCAAAAGCATCGCAAGTCACCCATGAGAGCTACAAACCGATGGCCTATGCTGACCTTAAAAAGAGTACGTGATGTTGCTGCCAACCACGTTCAGGGGCTCTACATCCGTGCTCTCTGAATGACTCCTAAAAAAAGAGTCTTCTTATTGATTTCCAGTATGTGCTCACTAAAAGCCAGTCAATAAGTAAGAACTTATTCAAAGAGTGGAATTCTCCTATGGCTATCGGAAACTGGGAGCTAGACAGCAAGCAATTCTGTGTAACGGAGAAACGCAATGGATTTCTGTATTATATACAACTTCTTGCAAGAACAATAGTGAATTGTGGCTTGTGGCATTTAAAAAGTGCGTGACTGTTAAAGAGACAGAAAAATTATCCTTAAATATAGACTTGTCAGGCTCTTTTATTCTATATATATAAAAAAACCTTTTATTGCTACAGATATACTCCCCTAGATATTTTTTATAAGTCTGCCTTTAGAGATTGGCATCAGTGTAATTTCTTTATCACTGCAACATATGGCAGTCTTCCCTGCTGCCAAAACATGGCCATGTTTCAGCCTCAGGGTACATCTGGGTTGAGCTTAAAACTGAGACTGTTTTCAAACACAGATACAGAATTTTATTTTATTTCTTCTGACACCATAAATTCAAAATTCCTGTCACCGGAACCTCTATGTGGTTCCAGCCCCGCTAGGAAGTGTTTTTTCCTTCTAGTTTTTGGATAACATCTAAAATACTAATCAGTCGCTATTGTCTCAGGATGATGTATCACTCAGCTATCCACACTGAACACTTCATCAGTTCAGATCCCAGCATGGATTTGCAAGATTCTGAATCTTATGGTGATTTATAGTGACTTTCCCACAAAACCACAAGTTATAGCAATCTCTGGTTTTGTGCAGTCAATGATTCTGTGAACCGTATGTTCTCAGAGGCTCTTTACAACTCAACTGTACTTAACCCATCATTTCCTCTTCCTGATTTGCATAGCTGAATGGAAACCTGCTGTCCTGGTGTATGGTACCTAAACATTCTGAAAATTGGCCAGATAAACACAGCCAAATCCTCCTTACATTGGAAAGTATACCAAGCACCACTATTTTGATTAAAACCATAAAAGTATCAAACACTACACTAAATTCTGAGCAGCTTGCTCAGCTGAGCATTTTCCAGATTACATGGCAGTACCACATGCATCTAAAGCAAACAAACAGAATAAAGGTCCAACATTAAAAAAAAGGATGAAAAAATAGTATCTGCAATCCCGTTCTCTAACCTTGCAACTGGAGCTAGAAGAAAACACCCAAGTATCTTGAGTTTTCTGCTTATTGGTGGAGCTGACAAACACTAGTTGCGTAACAGCACCTGCTTAAAAGATGCCCAGCGGGCAAAAGAAAATTAAAACAGGTAAGGGAGTAACTATTCCCTTGTCAGTAGCAGATACATAAATAGCATTGTTAGCTATAACACTGGAGTTGTCTAGGTTTCTGCTTTGATCTGGTTCTTTTATTTGGAACAGGTTTAGTCAGATGAGGTGGCAATCCCTACAGGAGTAAGGAAGTTTTCTGACGGGTAGCAGGGTGCATAAGGTCCTGTTTTGAACGTTGCAATGCTTCCTCTTCTATGCATGTCTAAGAAACTCGTATAGTACTGTTGACAGGTAAATTTCTGGCCACTGAAAGTTAACAATTTTTTAATTCCACCATCTCCCTTTTCTAGATCCCCCCTACTCCCAAAGAATAGTTGAGCATAGCTCAGCCTGAGGCTGCTATAAACAAAATCATTCTCCACTTCTGAACTGTTGAAATCAGAATAGTCTGGCGCGTTAGATGTGACAGTCCACAGCTTGTATTTCTATGAAGTAGGAGGTGTATTTCCAACATCAAGCAAGCATATTTTACTGCCAGTACTCTGAAAATGTAGTTGCTCCATTTAGCATGTGGCTGCTGCAAGAAAGGCTGGAGGCTCCGATGTATGAGAAGTTCCATGGCCAGAGGAAAGGGATCACAGAGTAGCTGGCAAAGGAAGAGCAGGGTGGAGCCTTGGGCAAAATGGTCAGGCAAAGGGAGAGAGACCATGCACTCCTGCAGTGCTTTTTTCGCTATGATAGATGAGCTTGTGTACGTAATGCTCTACGGAGCCTGGTGCAAGCTTTGGCTCCATCAGTCTGCTAATGAAAGCATAGGCCTCAGTGGAGAGCACTTTGCATGCCTTTTTTTTCAAAACCAGTGTACCTCAGGAACCACAGCCTCTTCAGATGCCAAACCACAACTCTCAGGAACCACAGCCTCTTCAGATTACTCTTCCTTCAGCTTTTTCTCACATGTGGGTTCTTCCTAGAATGGCAAGTAGCGTGAAGACAGTGAAAATCTGAAAGAATGACTGAATGTTTGCTGCACTTTCAATTCTGGGACAGTTAGACAACCAATCCTTTCCCTGTTAAGAAGGAGAGGATGCAGGTGTCAGAAGCTGAGGAAGAAGAGAGCTCGTATAAGTAACTTGCTGAGCTTAGTCCGTCCACAGAACAAAAGTACTTTCTATTTGAACATCCTCATCCCTTCCACAATTAAAGCTGGCAGAGCTGACCTTACTGTGCTGCCTTCAAAAGCCTACTGAGTAACACGAAGTTTTGTTTGAGCCACTTGCTGCTGGTCCCCTCTCATGAGGAACTAAGTAGCAGCTACACAAAAGACCTTACTGCACGCAAGCTCTGGAGCCTGAAATGGCATCCAAATGACCTGAAGCTGAATACCTAATTCAGCAGAAAATTTGCCATGGTACAGAATGTTCATTAAGAACAAAATAACTATGCCCACCAGCAATTCCTTCCGCACAGAGTTTAAAAAAAATTATTTTCAATACTGTAAACATAAAGTTCTGCAAGTTAGAACATCATCTGAAGATGAGCAGAATAAGAAGAGCTAGCAGGTACACATTAGAAACACAGCAAGTGACAGAAATATGAGCATGTGTAGCACATTGTCCTTGGTTTTCCTCAACCTGGGACTATTCACTTTCCAGACACCACCTTGAGAACAGTTGAATCCATAACTGATCAAGGACTTCCAGTCTTTTGCCATGCGAAAGCACTTGCAGACATCAGTTATGGTAGGCTACTGCACCCTGCACTTACAGTTTTGGGTTTACTAAGTTTTAAGTTGTTTCTGCAAATGCTACCAGCCTTTCAGCCTTCTCAGTGTGCGTTCTAACAGTTCTCTGTGGGTTTTAGGGCATTATTGAAGGTCCTGTACAGCTTCACATTGTCAGGACACGAATTCATAAACCATGGTGGAAAGAGCTAGGTGATGTTCTGCAGGTACCAGTGATACAATGTCTCAGCTTATTCGAGCACCTCAGTGTCTGACCTGAGACCCCTGCACCTTGCCAGCTTTTCCCATATTTGTACACTGGAAACAGAAGATATTCGAGTTAACACAGTACTCACTGACATATGAGTCTACTCACAGTGGCTCTTGTACAATATGGAAACCTTAGTCTCTGAAAGCCTGCTATGTACGTATGTTTTGCCTATTTCCATTCTTGGTATTACCCAGCTATGGAAGTATCTGAATACTGCAAAAGCCACTCCAGCAGATCCGCATAGTTGCCCCACAAATGAGAAATTCAGGCACAGTTCTCTGCAAGGTCCGTGCTTGCTGCCTCCACAGTTTGTTGGACTGGTTAGGCTGCATGCATAGTGGTCTGTAATACCTTCTGCCATTTGGATCATGATGAAAGACAAGAAACAGTGCTCCATACACCAAATCCTAGACAGACTGCTTACTCCATATAGCACAAGACTTGCCTTATCTTGAGATAAGATTCAGGTATACTAAATGTTACTCCATCCAGTATGTGTGGAAATAGATATGTATGTATGTATGTATGTATGTATTTGGAGCTGAACTTGTGTAATTCAAGGATTTTTAACCGGTATGCTAGTCCAGAACACAATATACCTCTTTCATCACTACAAAAAATCAAAGACATACTATAACAAAAAAACCCCACAACAGCAATAAACCAAACCTTGAATGGAATATTTGATGGATTCACAGATTGACAGCTGACACTTATCTGGAGTTCACAATAAGTCTGTTGAGCTCATTTTGGACAAAGACACCTGTACACATGGAAATTAAACCTCAAAATTAGAGCACTCCTGGTGAATTCTCTTTAAGTCAACAAATACTTGCATATGGAAAAGAAGTATCTTGTATCAGCTAGTCTAACACAGTCAAGAAGAGTGGACAAGCTTTTGGAGACACAGCCCTTCTACTGCTCATCTAGGTTGCATAAAATCAGCCTAGATTTTCCTATAGAAAAAACTCACTGCCAAAGCTTATAGGAAATACTTTCCTTTTTCGGAGCTAGCACACTTCCTTTGCTTAAGATCCCCAGTTCAGGACCTTCTCTTCAACAGAGGGAATAAATAACTTATTTAGTATTCAGGCTCTAGATATGTCCTCTAAGAGCATAGCTGAAAGACCTAAAATGGGGCTTATTTTAGAGGGATCAGAGGATGTGGAAATCCCAGTAGGTTGACACATAAAAGATGAATGACAACGGCATGATGAAGAACAGTCATCTAGATACAAGAAAGAGGAATCTGGCATTTCTGATGCATGGTACATACTAGAGGAAGGCAGTCTTAGTCCCTAAAGCTAGGACATAAGAGATTGTTCAGTCTGTTTGATGTAGACACTTCATATAGTCAGTAAGAGAGATGGTTAGCACATCAGTTAGAAATCCTCCTCTCTTCATTGACAAAATAGGAGAATTAACATCCCTACCTTAGAAACCAAAGTCTTGAAATCCCTCAGCCACCTTCTGGATTATGATTGTACTTAAGGATGACATATGCGCTATGCTGCTTACTCACCCTCTTAGACAAGGTGTATCTGAAAAATAATAGAATGAAATATTAAGCAGCAGTTGAGTGGTGGCTTTCAGGGTCACCATTCTGGATGTACCTACATTCCCCCTAAGTTCCATTTAGGCTCTTAAATCCTTTTTTATAGATGGCGCTTTGTCTTTCACAGCTGTGTCTGCATTTGTCACCATGTCAAAAGTGTATAAAAGTACCCTCATACCTCTAGGGTTCGGTAAAATTGAACACACAGAAACTGCAAGGACTGTACTAACAGAGCCACCTAAGTGTCTAAGAAGTAGAAAGGCAGTATGGCTTTTGAGTAACCTCAAGTGGAAAATATAGGTTGTACTCTCATGGTTCCACTTTTTAAGGTTCATGCCTTTATGTTGTTAAAAAAGAATTGAAAATATGACATGACTAGGATGCAGACAACTCTGAGTCCTGATTTAAATGCTGACACAGATATCTTGGTTGGGATTGCAGAAAAACCCAATTATAGTAATTTAGCATAGCTGCTATAAAAAAAAGTACATAGCTGTTATAAAAAAAAAAGTACTGAAATTGAAATTATACCTGAGGCAAAAAAAAAGCTACTGGATCAGCGCACTTTGTTTTGCTGAGTACTGATAAATGGCAAGGATAGTATCACAGCATATAGCTATGCTGTTACATCTTCAGCAGTTTTTAGGCTAACCTGGCCAAACTGCTAGTGAAACAGAGGAGGGCTTACACAGGTACTAACATCACCTGAATGTGACTGCAGTCACTGTTAGCTGTGTCATGTATCGTGTAATACCAGTATGTAAAACTATGGACAGTGAGGGGTAATAAAGATTTATATGTATCAATGCGGACTTTGAGTGCTAACTGACCTCAGGGACAAAGAATGCTCCTTGACCTATTTTATTTGGTAGTATAGATAACCAATTTATAAGCTGCTTTATGTTTTCAGGTAGAAAATTCTGATTTAAAAAGTGAATGTTTTTCTGCACCAGCAGTGAGTCGAGCTGGCTTACCATGCAGCCAGAGGAGCCCTTCTTGCAAGGGGGTTGAGAGCTGGTCACTAGCAGAAGAAAGATTCTCCTTCAGAGACAACGCACTATTAGATTGCAGCCTTGAATTGCTCCTGATAAGCACACAAAAAGATTCTTGAAAGTAATTTCAGGATGATGGTTTCCACTCTGAGATCTAGGCACCTTGCGCGCATTATCTGCTCAGATAGATACCAAGTCACAACAGCGGAAGAGATGCTAAAAGGCAGACTGCCTCTAACTTTTCAAGAGATTTATCTCTGATTTATGAAAAAGTCTAAATCTTATTTAACGTTAGTAGGATCCAGCTACCATCAAATACCTATTTCTTTTTTCCACCTGAAACCATAGAAGCCATTGCTCAAGTCATTCACCAGAGTGACAACCCTGGAGTGGGAGCCGAACTGTCTGGTCTGAAGCCAGGAGGGGTGGGAGCTGTCTGGGAGGTAGCACTGTGCAGCAGAGAAGAAGAGATGAAAAGCAGCAGGGAGGGAGACAGTTACTGGAAGTTATTAAATGAAACATATGGCTTGTGACAGCAGGGGCTATAGATGACAACAGGCCCTCCTGTCCATTAAAGCAACAAAAGCATACGATAGTGTGTGTGCGCGTGTGTGTGTGTGCGCATGTTGTCTGTTGGGGGCCTGAAACTCTGAGCATGGAAAGGATCTCCTGTTTCCTGCTGTGTTCAGAAGAAAAAAGGAGTTTATGTATATTGCTTGAAAGGAACAGGACTCAAACGAGCAAGATTCCTTCAGAAAAGTCATTGAAGCCATCACCTGCTTCCCCCAGTCGAAACAACCTTCAAAATCAGAAATAACAACCTTCAAAATCAGAAATGCTGGCTAAAACCCTAGCATGAAAACAACTATTGTTGCCATTCAACTCCCAGTCTACAGGAGCAACAAAGAAAAAATAAGTATGATCCTCTCTAGCAAACACAGTTCATTAATAAAATGCCGAATTGTGAAAAGTATTAACATTTAAACTTTTCAGAGTTTAGCTCTCATTTGGAAACAAGGAACACACTTTCACTGTTTTTCTCTGTTTTTCGTAATAGCTTTTAGTGATCAATTGCTTATTATACTTTAGTCTTTTACTTTCTATTTTCAATTTATGCACTGCACTACAAAAAAGCACCTTATTCATTTATGCCTCAGAAAAACAGAACACACTGAAAAAAACTATTTAATTTTAGCAAAAGGTGTAACTACTGCTTTAAAAATTTCAGTGTTACTTTCACTCCATTTTCTAACCAATATTTGGAATTATGGAAGAACCTGAAATACATATGAGCGAACAGAAAAAAAAAAGTAAATAGTTAACATGATTCATTCCTTGTATCTGCAACAGTGTAGACTGTAAAAAGTTCATTTATGAGAATATCCATGCAGAGTGTGCTGCAGTCTGCTAGTGGAGATCACTGGTAGTCACAGAATAGATTGTGAGATCGATGCCCTTCTGTCTCTGGCTGTAGCTCTGCTTCCCTCCCCCCTGCCCAAAGATGAAGTACAATACATCCATAGAGGGGTAGAAAAAGAAGAAAACACCATATCATCGTAGCGATTAAGCATTACAAGATCACCCTTATTTTCCAAACAGATTAAGATATTAAAAAACAACAAATAACTTCTCATGCTCCCTCCGATGTCCGAACAAAGGGTAAAAGAGTGCAGGAGCAGCTTGCAGAAATGTAAAAATCTCAGTTCCTGGTGGGAGGAACCTGGAGGTGAATTTCCCTGTGCTGCAAGGAGGGCACTGCCACTGGATGCCCTGCCGGCGTCCTTTCTACAGGCTTGCAAGAGGTTGTACGCCAGAACAAAGCTGGCCCATGTCACAAACTGCTGAAGAGAGTCTGGCAGTACTTCTGGCAAGAGAAGTACTTGGCTGCTGTAATTCAGACAGGCCATCAACAGACAGTTCCTCCGGAGTAACTCAGCGTATGGAGTTATTTAAAGCCTCTGTTATCCACAGGCTGAGAGTCCTGCTACTTATGGGTACAGCAGAGAACCTCATCTCAAGGCAGCAGTTAGACGCTGAAGCCTGGTCCCACAGAAAAGTGCTCAGAGGGATTTTTGTCAGTAACTTACTGGAAACAGGCTCTAGCAGTTCTGTGCATGTGGAATTTATCATCATTATAGCCTTCTGTGGAGAATTAAATTTCTTAATCCATATTAGAAAAACATGAGTCACCTGATAAACTGTTTATCAACTAAGGAAATCTTGACTATTTTCAGCATTCATTTTCTAGCCCAGAAGTATGTTAATCCCTAGAGAGCTCCTGAACTGATGCTCGAGAACACTGGTTTTGCAGTATATCTTGTATATAGGAAAGTGTGGTAGCTTCATCTTGATCCCGAAGACATCTTACATCAATAACAAACTCTGCCGTCAAGGACTCTCCATAAGTCTGTGTTATAACACTGGAGGCTTTGAACCTTCATCATGTCCTTATTATAAAAACTAAAAATGAACTTTTAGTACATAGAGATAGTACTTCTTTAAATATTTTGGGACCTCTTCAATGGTCTATTTTAGTAGCCCCCAGAGCAACCTGACACTTACATATTTAGACACTGTATCTCTATATATAATTAGTAAATGTGATTGTTCAAAATTCAGCTGTGTCCCACATGCTGCCCCCAGATTTTTGATGCTGTGGAAAGAAGAGACACACAAAAGGGCTATCTAACTTCAGCAATGATTTCCAGTTGAACTCTAATACTGGTAGTCAAGTGCTGGTATCATTGAAACGTTTTCTTGCTTCTCTAATGCATTCTCTACCAGCACAATTTGTATACGTAAGCCCTCAAGGAAACGGTGATACCTACAAATGAAAATGAAAAGGCTCAGAATACCTGTACCAAAAGTGTAACTCATTTTCTCTATTACTGTACATAAAGTATACTATTTAGGAACAATGCAAAATTAACTAAAGCAATACAACATTATTTGTCTTAACTATATCCTCCTCTGTGAACTAATCCAACCCCACGCATTCTTTACATACATTAGTGGGTATTACTGCGTTAGGTGTAGACCAAATCCTTTGTAGTGGACATTACTCCCGTTACAACAAGCATTTTTCTGCAGTGTGTTGCAATAATCCATACTGGTTTATTCCTAAATCAAATAAAACATCATCTTTTCTGGTAAATGAAGCAAGTTGAGAATAAGTCTATTTTTCCCTGATCAGCAATATGAATACGTGTTGTCTAAAACAATGTCTCTAATAATGGATTCCACAAGATATTTGAGATTAAGATGTAGAACAAACAAACAAAACCCATATAGTAGATAAAATTAGATAGTTATGAAAACGTTCCCTTGTGAATTTCCTTCCTGACCCTCACTGGATCACACCCCAAGCCTGAGAATTTTTGATTCATTTCAAATGTAGATTTTTGTCTAGAGCCTTGGATTTTCCTATTTGTTTTTCATTTCTATTATATAAATGCTACTGAAGTCAATGGGACTTTATATGTTTTAAGGCCGGACCCTAAACAGTTACTATTTAAAATACGGAAAATAAAAGAATGCAATCACATACTTGAGAAAAGTTTGGGTTTGAAACAGCAAGACTTGACTATTGTAACTCTACTGGTGACTGCATATCTTAGAAAAGTTAGATGATAGTTTGTCATTTGTTTCATGGACTAAATGCTAAACTAATCTCATGTATTTCTCAAATCATGCTCTGCAGTTTGTCTTTTGGTAATACAATGTTACACGTTCTGCTTTACTTCAAGGCTTTTACTTAAAGGTCATAGGTTGTAACTCTATGGTCACATTCTCTTTGCTCTGCAGTCTGGTGGCTTCCCCTAATAGAAGCCTCTTCTACCATGAGTGTACATGTTTTTGCTTCTCAGAAGGGAGAGGACTCAAAATTGATAATTATTATTAACAACACATTAGTTTAACTTCTGATTGAAACTTTATTATAGTAAGTCAAAATAGCCACCAGTAATTTGGGATGAATGTAAGTTTATTTGTTTCAGATGTGTCCAGATTTTAAGAAAACCTTGCTAGGAACTTTAAGAAACCTTAAGAAAGTTGCATATTGATAAATGGCTGAAGGCTTAGTAACAACATGGTCTAGGCAGAGAAGGGTCTGTTCCCAGCTCTGTCACGTTCTCTCAGACCATGGAAATTGCAAACAACAGGCCAGGAAGTTCTTACTGTTTTCTTTTTTTTCCAAGAATGTCATGATCTATCCCTAAAATACAGAAGGATGTGTTAACAGTAATATCTGTAAATAACAGGGAATTATCTGGGCTTGCTCAGCAAGTTGAGTAACTTGGACCGCAATGAACAGGTACAAAGATCTAAAGTTACATCGATTTATATGCAGTTAATCCAGCAAAATGGTTATGGTCACTGCATTTATCAACATGCAACCTGTATTTGTACGATGATCTCTGTGACAATTTATCATCATAATACAGACCCTCTAATGCAGTTAACATACTTCTTATCTCCCCAGTGGATAAACATTTACTCACATTTTTTTTCGGGCCCGTAGGGATGGTGTTTGTCTTGGGTGATTCTGGTGCATCAGCAAAGCCAGCCCAAGACGAGCCACCTCTCCATCCCACCCAGTTTCTTCTCACCGCTGGTTCACCTCCTCCTCACTGGAGCTGGTACAGTTGTTTCTGTGACTGCCGGAGTGAAACGATCTGGGTGCAAAGTGCAACCTCTCACAAACAAACAAAGCAATGCCACTCGTACTCCTCCTGTCGTCTGCCTCTTGTTTCTCTTCCTGTGTTTCTGGGAGGTTTTTGTGGGACCAGTCAAACCACCGGTAACTGATCTGGCTTAGAAAAGTTACGGAACTTCTTTATTAAATCAGACCAGCTGTCTGCTGTTGTTTGCTCTGAAGAGTTCCTACACTCTTGCTCTGGCAAGAGGGATGAACTGAAGCCAGGGTGACAGGAAAGAGTGAGGGTGTCAGTTCTCTCAACCAGTACTGCCACTGAGGAAAGAGCATGAGGAACCGAACCCTACGAGGAAAAATGCACATGTAATTTCTATAATTAATTATATTCCGGTACCAAGCTACCTCACTCTCCAATATGCTGGCTCCTACTGTGTGCTTCCAAGTCAAAATAACCTGCTAACTGAGATATAAAAATCAGATAGGAAAATTTTGGAAGATTACGTCAGGTATACCGAGCCACAGTCAATCAGGAGAATTTAAATGTAATGTCTTTGAAATGAATATTATCTGACAAGGAGCTAGTGACCTGTCTGGGCTGGTGTGTGAGCCTGTAAACGTGAGCTTCTGCATTCTCCATAAACTTCATCCATGTAAGGACCTGACAAAAGCTCCTTTCAATAAAGCACTGCAGCCACCTAGCCTTGAAAAGCTGCAAGTGTTCAGTAATGCTAATCACAGCCTGGAATTAAGCAAAAGCCTTCCATGTATTTGTAGGTACTTCAGGAGCCAGTAAAAGACGGATCAGTTGAAGTTGATACCACAGAAACAAACTGAACAACCAGAAATGACTGAAAGGTAACAGTGATCTAAACGTCCATGTTTCTTGGGTTTGTCTTTACAAAGTTCTAGGACAGTCATTTTTGCTTGGCTCATAATCAGTTCTTGTTAATGCTATGTTCTCTGGTTCTGCTGAACGCTGATGAAATAAGGAACAAATGGATCAATGCTCTCATTGTATTTACTGGGAAACCAGTAATCAGGACAGAGGACTCAATTCCTTGAATCCTAATTATACATGAATTTGCTAGTGTATCCCTTTAGACTGCCATAAATTATGAACAAACAGCAACAAAAATATGAGAAGAGGAAAACAGTGTAAGTGGTAGAAAAGGCAGACAGAATCAAACATAAACCTATCCTGCTGCTGTGTAAGGGCACTTCTAATTCTCCTCTGCTGTCAACCTCCAGGTCGCTCCCAGACCATAAATCACGCAGCAAACCTCACCTGCCTCCTCTCAAAAATTCTCAAGTTGGGCACCCATTACTGAAAAAAGACTCTTATTTCACTGAGATTACCTGCCCATCTGGTCTAATACTCTGATTCCTGCTTTTGTGAGTAGTAGACAGCAGAGAAACCTTAGTACTACCTCACAGCAAAACAAGTTAACACCAGACATTCCTATTCTCCCTTCTCTAAAGGGGATTTTCAATAGATCAATTCGACTTTTGATGCTAGTTAACTACCAAAATTAATTTTTGATTTTCCATTCAGCTACAGAACTAGCTGGGAATGAAAAATCAAGAACACACAAAACATAAAATTGGGATGAAAAACTGAAATCAAAGATTCAAAGGATGGTCACAAATGTACTTTTTACTTTCCAGGTGCATGGTATTTTTAGAAATTTCTGTCCTAGAGGTGTGAAAGGGTTAAAAGGAGATCTAGTGGGCAGCCTACGGCACACGTATATAGTGTGAGTAACAGTATTTTTCTCTGATGTGTTTGATGCTGTCCACTGTTGAGAACAGGCTGCTGGAATAGATGAACTGAGTTGGATAGCCTGTGTTCTTCTCATGGGCTCTTTGTTAAAGAGCTACTCGACAGCTGATTTATTCATTTGTTATTTTTAAGTTCCCTAGAAAAATTCAGGCTCCCGGTTCAAGAAAAATGTGTCCCATTTGTAACACTGTATAAGCTGAATACACACAGTTTTTATGCTTTGAGGAACTACACATTCATTTTTTTAATAATCACACTTGCAGATATTTTATACGGAAAAAAAAAATCCAAGCTCTTGATTACTGATATTTAGTATCAACATGGTCACATTGGTAAAACACTAATGTGTATTATCAAAAAGAAAGAGATTTTTAATCTCGGTTCTCCTGCTTGCTACAGTCTAAGAAAGATTCCTCAGAATAAAAAATCTTGTACTTCTGATGCTTCCTTACACATAAAAAGAACAGCCTTGTGCCATCCTCAGTGATAGGAAGTGACAGGCAGAGCATGACGTCACTCTTTATTTTTAACTGATTGCCTTTCTGGTGAATTTATTTTGCTGTCAGTAAATATTACAGCAGCATTAGTCACATTCAGGCTTTACAGAGACAGAAGCCCTGTGCTGAGTTTGATCCCAGAAGTCAGCAGTTCTTAGCTTTTGAAGGGAGAGTCTTTATTTTGAAATCTGGCACAATGGCTTGCATCCACAGGCAGACTGGTAAGGATATGTCTCGGAGAAATGCTAAAGAACACATCAAAGGTCTACAACCACCAAAGGCATCCGTGTGACTTTCACCATTACAGCTGCACCAGACAGGCTAACCACTTACAAGAGATCCAGCACGGATCACATTTATGCTACCTGGTCTCCGTTGCCTTTGTAAACATATATGGCTTTCCTCCTCCACCAGCTTTTGGCTGCCCTCCAAGGAAAATGCTGTTATTCATTATGCACTATTCAAGCGCTCTGTAGTCTTAATAACTATCACATTTTCATTGTTACCACTAAATAACGCTACTAGTAGAATACCAAGTTCTGAAAACCCAGGTTTTGCATGCCCACAGTAATAAGCTCGTCTAGATGGATGAAAGGGCAGAAAACACGTGTTTTCCTCCTGAAGAAAAAAAAAAACACAGCAAGAAGTTGGGTCTTGTCCCTGTCCTGTGTTATGTTCCCACTCCGTATCACTTCATTCAGGTAATCATTACCATGCATTAAAAGAGTCTGCAGACAGCCTACACAGAACTTAAAAACACCAAGCAATTATTTATTGGCTAATTCACAGAGCAGCTGGAATTAATGAGCTGCTAACAACCTCCTCTGGTAAGACACCCGTGAATCCCAGCTGACCTTGCGATCACGTGGAGGAGCTCCAGGCTCTGCTGCTTCTTGTGCCAGGCCTTTAGTAGTCTGTAGCATTGCTCCTTCTGCCTTCCTTTCCCAGATGATTCTGTATCTTTTTATGCTTCCGTTTTTTTTCTTCTTGAATCTACTTTAAACTGCTGATTCCAGCTCAACAGTTTTACCTCTGTCTACAGTTTTACCTTGCTTGTCTTGCATGGCTGAAGACAAAGTCCCTTCTCGCAGCGTAGCAGTTTTCGCAGCAGTCGGAAGGAAGGTTGCTCTGCTGGGCTGAAGGAGAGGGGCTGCGCCCCAGTAACATTGTGTAGCCCACAAATTCTGAACGGTACCGGGCAATTGTCTGGATTTCCACGTCAGGTACGTCTTCTTACAGAATGATTGAGGCTGGAAAAGACCT
>Ga0181612_179391_pt1 | contig 17949 bp, 18 predicted proteins | sample HoacroProtozoa21_FD_119630 | JGI IMG/M metagenome (GOLD analysis project Ga0181612, IMG submission 119630) | Hoatzin crop microbial communities from Cojedes, Venezuel. Combined Assembly of Gp0051906, Gp0051904, Gp0051908 | reverse complement strand
GGAATGCCAGTGTTTCTCTCTTTTTTTTTTTTTTTCTTTTTTGACCAAAAGAAAGAAGAGATCAGCATGAAGCATGTGCAGATTGCTGAAGCCGTTCTTGCCCTGCAGCTCCCACTCATGGAAACACTGACGGGGTGTCAAGGCAGCATCTGGGGAAAAGGAAATATGCCCCGCTGCAGCAGAGCCCTCGTCCCTCCTCAGAAAAGGCAGATTCAGCTGCCTCTGTGCAGAATTACCTTTATTTTTGGAGGTGGCTGCTGTGCTGCGTCCCCAATCCGGATTCCAACAAAATGACTAGCTGGTTGATTAGCCGGTTCGTGAAAAAAGTAGCTTAACACCACCGCCACCAAGTCCCCCTTCTCTGAACCAAATCAGCCTCCGGATCGCAGGCTCAGTTTCACGCCCCGGCAGCAGCTCCTGTGGTGCGTGAGCGCTTCGAGAAACTGGGTTGCAAAGCGGGATCCCTCACGCTCCCAGATTAATTAGGAAAGGCTTCAAACTTTCCAAACGCAGTGATTTCCCTGCAATTATTTCAAATAAGCAATTTATTTTTGAAACAACACCTCAGCCTCAGGGAACTGTTATCTATGCAACTGGTTTTTTTTCAGCTGCAGAGCAGGAGTCCTAGGGGGCAAAAACAAGAGCTTTTGGACGATTGCAATACACTCTTAATTTGTACTTATTTATTTATTTTACAAAAGGCATGAAAACCAAAAGGCGACCCAAGGATTACTTTAATCTCCTTTCCATACTCTGAGTATTGTTTGTATTCTGGGGAAATCTTTAAATTTCTGTGCCGTCGTCTCATACAAAGGATAAGTTTTTAACAGGCATGTTCTTTGGCAGCGGTTCCACGTGTTTTTCGAACCAGGAAGGCATTTTTTATCTTGCTTGCATTTGAAAGGTGGAAAAGCTGTTTTTCCATTAGGGCAGATCATCAAGGGAAATGCTTCAAGCTGGAAGAAATCAGTCACGGGAGCGTCAGTTCAGTTGAACAGGGCCCCATGGGAAAGCTCGGCGGAGTTTGGCTCTGTCTGGACTTCATCTAACGCGGCAAACCGTCCAGGCCTGATGGCTTTTGGTGTGATGGGTGACATCCAGGGAGCGTGCGAGGATCCGTGGTGCAAGGTGAGGCTGGTGCAACCGGGCTTGGCATGGAGAAGGAGAGACCAAAGCATCAGCTGTGCCGCTGAGGACTTTCAACTCGTGACACGTCCTGGCCAAGCCAGGCAGCGGGAGCAGCTGCTGTGCCGCAGCCCCGGCTCCAGGATGCTTTTGGCAGAGGAATGGGACCAGCTCCTCTGCCACCTGTAGCCCGGGATGATACAAGCTCCCTGCAATCCAGGCCGGCCCCGCAGAGGTCTACTCTGCTGTCAGGCTTTAGCCCCCGCAGTTTGGGTTAATCTGAATTAGTTCAGCTGTTTCCTCTGGATATGAGTCCGTGGGCTTTTCCACTGCAGCAGGAGGACGAGCGAGGGTGGAGGAGCCATTTTCACCAGCGTGGCTGAATCCAGAAGGGGATTTCTGTCCACAGGAGGGGTTTGGAGTGGAGATGTAGCAGCGAGGTCCCTCAGCGCAGCCGGGCACAGCTCCAGCTCCCTGGGTGAGGGCTCCAGCAGGGCTCTGCCTGCGCTGCCCGACACCCCCCAGCACGACTTCATCTTCTGGCCTGAAAACGTGTGCGGTTGTGTCACTGCTCGCTCTGTGCCCGTGACAAACACGCCTGGTAACGCCCCACCGGTTTTACCAAAGCCGTTCGCTGGGACCGCTCTCATACATCATCTCGTGCCGCCAACCTCATTTGCGGCCAACGCAATTAACGGCCTCGGTGGCTCCATTTTTTCCCCTACAGAAAGGGCAGAGGTGAGAAGGGAAGGTGGCAGCGAGCAGCCAAACCGGGGTGTCCCGCCGAGGGGCTGGAGATGCGAGCCCTGCTCTGATGGCGTGCAGGCAGTGCCCTCTAGTGCTGCTGCCTTTGGGCATCCAAGGAGATCGATGTTCAAGAGAGAAACTGCGAGAGCAAAGCCCCGCTCCGAGCTGGCCTGGAGGCACAGACAGACAGACTCGAGTCCCTGAGCCGCTGCGCCAGCACCCTGGGCATGGGGTGGCCATGGCTGCTCTTCTCCTTGGAGGAGCTGCGTCGTGGTGGCCATGGTGGCCAGCAGTGAGGAGAAACCGGGGCTGCCATGCAGAGGGGAGACACAGCAGAAAACGCATTCAACACTGGGATTTCCCCCTGGAGTCACGGGAAGGACTGGGAGGTGCAGATGGTCAGTGGTGGCTCTGCAGGGATGTCCTCTCCCGGTGGTGCCTGCTGTCCCCAGGCCGGTGCCTGGGATCCCTGCGAGCTCATGGCACATTCGTGTTGGGACGCTCCCATACAACCCGTCACGCTCTGCTGCCACTAAACCAGGACGTTTCAACCAACAGGTGATGCCCGACAAGCACAGTCGAACTCCTGGTGAAACAAATGCCACTGGCATAAATGGGGAGAAAATACTGAATTAAGAAAACAGCAGTGTTAATTTGGATTAGGGACTTCTTTTGTATGTGTCTTCCTTCTCTTTTTTTCCTCTAAAAAATTTTTTTTATCGTCTTGCAAGTGCTAAACATTCTATTGCTTCATTTCGATTTTTTGATATTACTTCTTTTGCTGTTGGCTCCTGGCTTGAATCAGCTCTGCTTTCCAGAAGGGAAAAATGTTTTTTTCTGGATGCATGTACGTTTAATGAAAAAAAAAGCCCAAACCCACCGTCCTACCTCTGCTTTGAAGCAAAGTTTCATTGGTACCCTTGGGAGCAGGCGAAAAGCTTTTCTATTAAAACACAATGAGAGAGGAAATTTGATCCATATGATTCACCGCACAGCCTCTTCCTTCTCAATTCTGGCAGCATCCTCAGAGGATGTCTTTTATCTTCATATCATGTTGGCTGACACTAGCCACAATCCATGTACCACTCTCAACATACTTGAGCACAATCTTGTTGCTGAAAATTCCTCCCTTTTCTCAGCAAGTAAGATGTCATTTATTACTTCTATCCCATTAGTCTCTGGGGTCTGAGCAGAGAGCAGGTTTCTTTTGCATTAGTTGCTGTAAATACACACAGTTAAAAAATTGCCCACTATTTTTTACAGATGAAGACAAATGAGAATGTACCTACCCTCGGCAGCAGTCCCTTAGGGCAGAACTGGGGCCAGATGAGGCACAAACAGCAGAGCTGTGCCATGGATAAACTGTGTCTTGTCTGCCCACCTCGGCTACAGGCACTGTGAAGGCCACAGCTCCAGCAAATGCCCCTCTGCCCATGCCCACGCAGGTTCATGCGGCCGACTTCGGTGCCAGCAGTGAGATGTCACAGGTGGGGCTGGTGGGCCCCAGAGGTGGTCTTCTTGGAAAAGTCACGTGTCCTAACTCTTCTGAACTAATGCAATCTCAACAGTCACGTGTTTTGTCTTCTCAAAGTTCCAACTGACCAAATTGCCTCTACAGAGACGTCCTTTCTGAAACCAAGAGGGTTAGACGACTCTTTGGGTGACACACAAATACCCTGCCCTGACAGTGGAAGAACAAGACTCAGGGTATCTCTCGCTGGGACACAGCGAAAATCTGGGCACAAGTGCTTTGTGGGTTCCTGCTGCAATTGATACTCTGATACTTGATCCCCAGTGTAGATGGTGCCTCATTAACAGAAGAATTTTAAGACAACCCCATCCCCATGCCAGAATCTTCCTTGCATGGCCAGAAAGTCTGGCCTTCTTTTTAGCGAGCTGGAGTTCTTAGTTAAGACTCATTTTTCCTTAAATGATATTTCACTGCTGTAGTAAATGATCAATTTCTGTTCCTTGTAGCCAAGGTCAGGTATGAGAGAATAATAGTCTCCTACTCTAGCCTTGCTCGCCGAGTAGAAATGATTTATTGCATTTCTAAAAGAGGATGCTTGACATTTTGAAAATGCAATGTAGTCCAACAGTAATTAAGCAAAAAGTAGACCGCTGAACAATTGATTGCCACTGTCAGCAAAGCCTGATTAACTCAGATGCTTGAAGAACTGTTTCTGCCACCTATGAATTAAAGGTTAGTAATTAAATTTACGGGCCATGGCCACTGTCTCTGGATGGTACTTCACTTTTAAGGGTCCCAATGCAGAATAATCAGATGGAAAAAATGCAGATTGTTAATTCAAAGGCTTTTTATTAAGAGACAGAGTGAAACGTGCCCGCAGACTGTGCCAGCCTACACACAGTGTGATGCAGCGATATCAGCCATCGGGAGACTTGCCTGAGGTGGCCAGCAAAGGCACGTCTGGCAGGACTGATGTCCCAATGGGGCGATGGAGCCATGTTCAAACTAAGAAGCAGGAGCTGGGGTTGAACAGGAATTTTAACTTGAAGGGATGAGCGTTAGTGACTTCTCTCCCACTTGGAGACTTCAGGGTCAGTTCTTGATCCACCAGTCCAACTGCACAACCGTAAGCTTGATGCAGAAGTCACTGGTTGAGTTATCTCAGTGATGGGAGAGGCCAGAGGGTGATGGCAGGAGCCCTTCTGCAACACAAGCTGGTTACAATCACAGCTAGTAACAGGGAGTTTATTTCTGGGCCCACCTGGCCAATGTGCAAAACAGATCACGGACAGCTGCTGCCATGAAAAATTACTGAACCGTAAAGACAAGGGTCATCTCAACGTTATCAAGGCCCCAAGTTTCAGGCCTTCCTTGGTGCAGGCTGAGCAACATGAAGGGCTCATGGGAATTTTTCATCCTTTCAAAGACCCAAATTTAGGGCTTAGGTTTTGGGGGTTCAGGTCCTGCTTTGGGCTGGGGCTGCTGTATCTGGGACCCACCCCCCCAGGGTAGCCAAAAGGCAGAGTTTGTACCCAACCACTGAATTTTACTGGGAAGTGACCAACATTTCTGTGAAACCACGCTTTGGGGTTTGGTGAAGCCATTGTTTTTGTACTAGATTCGTGAAAGCCATGCCTTCACTGTGCAGGTTTATTGCGTGCCTATTGAGGTTAAGCCTTCCTATTTGGATAAAGATGATATAACTGTAGTTGACAAATACTGGCGCTTATATAGCTTTGCGTTCCCTCCATCACCTCTCACTGCTGGAGCCTGGACCTCTCTTGTGGTCCAGCACACTGAGAGTTGGTCACTAAAACAGGGAGTCTGTAAAGAATTCAGTGCAGTGAAAATAAAAAAATTAACTCATTTACATGTGGATGTGAAGAGGATGAGCTTGTGGCACAAATTCGCTGTTGGCAACAGAGAGCAAATGGCATTTCTGGAGCTGGTTGCTCGGTGGGGTTGAGGGCTCTGTGCTGGAGGAGAGGGAGGGTGCTCCAGCCGTACCGGCAGTACTGCTGAGCCACACCAGTGTGCAAGGTCACGGAGGTTCTCCACCTGCCCCAGCACAGCACAGAGGACCTCAGGGACATCCTATGCACAGGAGTACTCAGGGTCAGGGGGACATGGACAACAACTGTGTGCGTTTTCACATTGGAGTGCAGATACCCGTATTCTGCCCTTCCGGGCACTCCAGTGAGCCTACATGAGCATGCAAAAACCCCAGCAAAGCACCTGATGGGGACAACCTGAACCTGGCTTGTGCCCAAACCCACCAGCCTCCTGCTACCCTCCATCTGCATGGCATTGCAAAAGCTGATTATTTAAGGAGGTTTGGGGAGAGGGCTGAAGTTTTGTTCCTGAGCAGAAGTTAACGGATGTTATTTGATTGCTTTGACAGCCTTGAGCATTGTTTTTGCAGCTTTTTTTCCTACCGCTGGGCTGTCATTCTTCATGAAAGCAACTTGAATTTAATTGCAAGGCTATGTTGGATTCCTGCAGAAGAGCTTTTTATTCTCATTTTGACATTAGGATAAAATAAGAACAAAAAAAAAATTCAGTGCATGGTAATTTCTGCAATCTGCCATCCTCTTTGGTCAAACTCCTCCATAGCAAACTAAGTAACAGTAAAAGCCCACTGCTTCTGTGAAGACCTGGCTTAGCTAGTGGCACATTTAAGATTTCTGCAGGCTTTTCCCCCCATCCTGCAAGTCTTGACAGGCACATTTAAAATCCTTGCACTTCGCCAAGAGCAAATGACTCCTAGTTTCAGCAGCTGGAAGAGAACAGCATGATCAAGCTCATGCTGCACCCCTACTATTATTTTCCCTCGTGAACACAGGTCTGCAAACTCTCCTGCGCAGTCAGATGGTGTTTCCACCATACATGGAGTGTTTCTCAGCAAGATTAGGACTCACACTCCCTTGCTGGTGCAAACACGCAGTGTCTAAACGTGCCCATTGCCACCAGGTTTGCTCTAGTACGAGTCACCTCTCCTGCTAATTGCATCTCTGTAGCTACCAGTGCTGTTTCTCACTGTGGCTGCCGACAGCTGAGGCACAAAGTATTAATGCTGTTTGCAGGATGTGGACTGTGTTTGCCCGGTGACACTGGAAATACCTGTTATTGGTGAAGGAGCTGAGCCCATTGCCATGTGAGCAGGTCTTTGCTGACTTGCTCGTACGTGGTCGAAAATCCAGAGTGGCCAAAATTGGAGCCCAGAACTGATTTTTTTCCTGAATTTCAAAGCAGACAGGAGCATGAAAAATCCTGTCCAGAACGAGAATACTTTCTATGCAACTAAACAGCTGACCTCCTTAACGGGATTTTCTTGGATCAGAAATCTCATGGATTGGACAGAAATCTCATGGAATTTTTGATGATTTGGGGTTAAATTTATTAGGGTGTTTGGCAATCTCATACAACTGACTTCCAGACTTTGTCCTTGGGCTCTTCCTAATTGAAATGTGCACTAAACCCCTCTTTCTTCTGATCTAAGCAAGAGGCTGAACCAGACTCCTTTAAATTAAATTGTGCTTTATTGAAAGGAACAGAAAAGGGATGAGAAGACTTCCCATGACTAACTGAACACGGGATGACTGGCTGCACCCTAGTAAGTCTAAGGGGTAAGAATGGTTTTTACAGAAGCAGTTAGGATAGTAAATATTCCTTAAAATTTCTTCCTTTTTAAAAATATATTTGGGAATTGAGTTCTAGGAAAGCAAAGTAACATGACCTGGATTGGGAAGTTCTCAGCTGTGGTCCATCGGCTGGTTGTGGTCCATCTTACAGGACCTCTGGGACTGCGCTGCCTGGTGGTATTGCTGGTGGAGCTTGGTGACGAGCACATACGGTGCTCATCTCACACCACAAGAACATGAAAGTGTCCCCATGGGGCAGGCTGGGGTGGTCAGGGCAGCAACATTCACTCACGCAGCCTGTATGGGATAAATAGGCAGCAATTCGTATTTTCATGGGTTCGCACACATTCACACAGCCATACTGAAAGGAGAAGAAAGAGTTATTTATGATGTGTTCTGAAATATAAATTACATCAAAGTCAAAGCTCAGGGTAATTGCTGCTGAAGTAAATCCAAAGGTTGGCATTATGATTAAATAGCGCTGCTGCCTTTTAGGGGAAATCTAGTTACAGACAAACAACATGGAGGTCAGCAACAAAATATAATTCAATTCTTAGCTATGAATTAATGAATGTGTTTTAGATTAATTTAAATCCACAAAGAGACTTTGTGTTGCAGAAATATTCATTAGGAAGTTTACCAGATTATTCCTCTGGCAGAGGTTCAGCTTTCTGTGCTCCTCCAGGTGAACCCGCTTCTCACAAAGCACAAGGAACGTGCTTTCCTTCCCAAGCCCATCCATCCTGGGTTTCAGATGCTGTCCCTCGTTTGCAGCTGACCTGCGTGGTGCCTGCCACTGCCCGCTGCACTCTGAATAGGATGTTTCTGGTGTGCACCAGCAGGATGAGAGACTGCAGGTTGTTTGAGCTCAGCTCATTTCGGCAGCAATGAGATAAAGGTGTAATGGAACAAAAAAAAAAGGCTGGAAATGCCATCCGTGGACCAGGCAGCTTCTTTCCACCTTCTGCTCCAGGAGCGTGGCCTCTCTGCAGGAGAGTAAAGGCTTCAGCGGGGCTTCAGTGTGTCCTTGAATGTTTTCTGAAACAACAGAGCTCTTCCCAACTGATGTTTATGGTGGTATGTGCTGGAAATCTTTAATTTTTGAGGTTATTTGGAACCTCTTCTATGTGATGATAGTCTCTGGCCGCCTTCCTAACTGTGGAAGGAAAAGAGCTGATGCAGCCAAGGACCATCCAGGGGAGGAAAATAAAATAAAGTGGTTGCAAGAGAGGATGGAGTTGGGACAAGTCACACCAGTAGGTTCACAGCCCTGCCGAGGAGTACAGAGCCTCAGTCCTGGCTCCAGGAATGGTGCCGGAGTGGGAAGGGCCCCTCGACCCACCACCCCTTCCCTGCAGGGAGCTGGGGCTGTGGGGACTGTGCTGGCAGGACATGAAGGCAGCCCTGACACTGCCTTGGCTTCGCTGTCCCTGTCATGGTGGCAGAGGAGGGAGGGATGGCCGGGCCAGAAGGCCACCCGCTTCCTTCCATCTCCTGTGAACTTAATAAGCTGCTTCTCAGTGCTGGAGGGATTCGTGATGTGCCTCTACGGAGGCAGAAGGCTGCACTTGAAATAAGATGGGCACATCCCTCTGTCCTTACTCAGAGCTTCTGTGGCTTTGAATTGCAAACCAAACCACAGAGAGTACATAGGGCATGGGAGAAGAGCAGACAGCACCTCCCCAGAGCGATATGTTTGGATATTGAGAGCTAGGTCAGCTCACTCCCAAAAGTAAACTGCTCTGAGCTTGCAGCCACCAGCCACGGAGCTGCTGTGAGCGGTATTCACCTTTATCTTTGCTTCCCCATCAGCTCCTTCCACTGCATTTGCAGCAATGATGGTCATTCTCCCTCAGCAGTAATCTGGTGTTGGAGCAAATTTGCTTTTTAACTTGAGTCCGAGTTTTCTGAGCAATTCGCTCTTTGATTTCAGATCAGCTGCTCTCGACAGAGAGCTTTGCTTTCGCTGTGCTCCTTGGTTTGCACAATGCTAGGGGCTGAGGCCATGTGTACGTGTATTATTTGAACATCTGGATTTTTATGACTTGGCACCCTTCTCTCTAATTAGCAGTGATGTAATATAGCCTGTGCAGGAACCTCCAACAAGGGTGACTACTGGCCACCACAGCCACCACCCGCTCTTGCTTGTGACCTTGCTCTGTGCCCCCAAAGCACTGCAGGAAGATCCCGCTTCCAACTCCACCTAAGATAAAACACTTTGCTGTGTGTCCTAAATGCAGCTTGGTCGATTGCCTCTTCAATGCAATGCTGCTGCTTCTGTTGTTCGGGGTTTGTTTTGGTTTTGTCTGTTTGTTTGTTTTTAAGCAGAACATTTTTTTTCTTTTCCTGTGGCTTAATACAGCTTGTTTCAGAAAGCTGCCCTAGCCTTGGGTAGCCTCACCCTTCCCAGCCTTCTGCTCCAGATGGTTTTGCTTTCCTGCAACAGCAAGATCTTTGGCCACAGAGGCCAGCAAGTAATAATTCATAAGGCATTTTTGGCTGCTTTTAGCTCATAGTCAGGAACCAGGGTGGAAATGCATTTATTATGGACAAGTTTCAGCCATTAAACTTGGACTTTGCCTTCCAAGCACTGCAGTAATTTCTCACCCCTACGCTTCTCTCTTTATTTATGGCAGGGAATCAGCTGCAGCAGTTTGGGATGCTCAGGATGTGGCTTCCTTCGCCCTTGTGCATGCCCAGGTCTCTGTGAGCCGGTGGAGACTCTTCCAGACTCATAAAAGGTGATTTCAAGCGATCACCAACTCAGTCCTGGGGTTTCTGGAAGGCTCTCACTTGGCTGAATATGGGCTTTTTTTCAAGGCACCATTTACACCATCCCCAGGGTCCCTGTACAGAGGTCACAGGATGAAAACCCCTGTTCTGGGGTAAAGAAGCAGGTGGATGAGGACATGTGTTTCTTGTATGGCACCTCCTGGAGTCTGAGAACAAGATTCATCACTGGCATGAAACAGCATAGCTCAAATGAACTCAGATGGAACGTGCTTGAAAAGAGATGCTGCCAGCTTCCAAGCAGCAGGAAAATCTGCTGAAGTTGCTCGGCTGACGTCTTTCTTTTCGAGCACTAAGAAAGCAGCAGAAAGAGGATGGTGAAGACAAGTCTGCTTGTGCTGCTTTTGGGGACCACAGTCCAGATCCTCCCCTCTGAGATTTAATTCAGCATTAATTCAGTCATGGGTCCCAACCTCACTCTTTCTGGGTGTTGGAAATTATTTGTCTGTGAGGTTTTTACCAGAAGATTTCCTTTCCTAACCTAAATGCCACACTAGCATTTGAGCTGTGCACCTGCTCCCAGCAGCAGCATTTCACTCCGCTTCCTAAACAATAATTTAGTATGCTGGCAGTCCCCAGGATAAGTGTGTGTGTGTCCCTCTTATCAGCATGTATCTACTATCCATTACCTAAATATGTTAAAGGGTCAACATGGCATTTGTAACCCTCTCCTATGAAGGGCCCCACACGGGAAAGCAGGGCCTGTGATGACAGTGTGGCACTGATGACCGAATTAGATTCTTGAATCAAACTGAAGTTTATTAAAAGACTCCTATAATTTTGAAGGATCTGGGACTAGACCCATATCAAGCAATAGAAGAAATCTATAACTAGAGCTCAAATCACAGTGAGAGGAAACACCAAGAGTGTGAATATTTGAAATAAGCAGCAAACCATAATAGGTTCAGGAAATAGATGTTCTGGGCTCATGGAGAGTACTCAAAAGCTGTAAAAATAATTGAACCAGAAACGACACTGGTGACTCCAAGGAACAAATGCAGCAGAGCAAGCTTGGCTACTTAGCTGTCACTATAAAACTCCAGCCCAGTTTCTTTTCCCATTCCTACCCCTCTCTGGAGCGCAACCTTCTGGTGTCACCACATCCCCCTTGCAGCATGGAGGCCACCGTTACCCTTGTCAAGCATTGGATGTTGGGGCTTTTGCAAGTCAATTAACTGCGAGGTAGAGAGGGAGGCAGAAAGACTGTCCAATGGAAAACGTGTCAGTTTGAGATGTCTCACCTGCAAGCAAAGCATTCCCAAAGTGCTTAGTGCTTTTCTCTCCAAGGGGACTTGGCACCTGGAGACTCTGGGTGAGATTTTCCCCTCCCCTGCTGGCAGCCTTAGCAGGACTGTGCACTCAAATTTTACAGTCTGGTTCCTGCATGTTTCCAGGAGAAATTTCATCTTGGAGGATAACCAGTCGAGCGGATGGAAAAGGCTGAAGCAGCTGCTGGTCCAGGGAGCACATCTGGAGGGCTTGCTAGGCTCTCATCGGCTGCCAGCTCCCCTCAGACCAGGCCACACTGATGCCTTGGTGCTTCCCCCAAAGGGCACCTAGTACTGACTGCTACCAGCCTCTGGTACCAGGGGACGATGCCTCGCATTTCTGGAGCTAGAAACTGCCAAATGCTTAGTTTCATTAAATACAATAGATTTATTGCCAGATTTGGAGGCTGTGGGCTCTGTGTGTGTGTTCACTGACCTCTCCTGGCCAGACCCAGGATGCTCGGCTGGGCTGCAGCCGGCTGGAAACCAGGCACCCCTGAACACCTGCCCGGAGCAGCAATCCTGCTGGGCAAGCAGCGAGAGGTCTTCACTTCCAGTTAAAAGGCAAACAAGAGGCAGAGGGAAATGCAGGAGATCTTCAGTGACATCTTTAATTAACAAACTAAATGCGTATACGATTGCTAATAGACCACAGCATGCAAGTGTTTATTACCGCAGTAATAAACCACAGGATGGGACCCTGGATGAGACAGATCTGGAAGCATCCAAAATCCATCCCAAGCCCACAGTCCTTACTGGCGAAAAAACAGGAGTGAAACTAAGGGCTGCAAAATCAGGACTGGGAGGAAACTGGGTAACCTCAGAAATATTAAAGAAATAAGCGTAAGGAAGGAAGGAGACAGCCCAAGAGATTATCACACGTGTTGCCAAGGGCATCACCTCCCAAAGGAATCTGGTAAATCTCTTAGCTGCACAGTGTGGGACCTTTTGTAAAAACCTGTACGAAAATGACTGTTATTGTGCAGTTGTAGTAAGGATTCAAATAAGCAGCAGTAATTTTCATGGCAAGATAAACCCACAATCTCCCTGTTCTCATGGATTTCCACAAATTCCTCTCATTTACGTAACCACCTCAAAACACCTCGTTCAACCGAGGTTTCTCGGCTGAACGTTTCAACGCCTGCCACCTTACAGGCAGAATACCACCGCTGCGAGCTCACATTTGCTTTCAGGAGGAGGCTGATGAAGAAGCGGTGCCTCTTGGGCACCTCTCCAGCCTTTTTTTTCCACTTTTCCTGCTGGAAAACAAGGAGGATCAGCTAAGCCTATAGCTTAAAAATTATAATTAGTTTGTGCTTTTTGATTTTTCATGTGCCTTCTTTCGCTATGCTAAAAGTGGGTTTCTTTGTGTAAGAAAGCCTTTGTTTGCCTGAAGCGGCTTTTTCCCACCCTTGCATAAATTCTGCTTTGAAAAATCGCATTGAAAACCCGCAGCATTGGGCTTTTAGAAAGAGAGCCTGAATGGCTCGAAACTTCACATAGCTCCGCAGCGAGGAGAGCGTGGCTTTCATCTGACAGGCTGTTTAAGGATGGTTTGACCTCTCTCTTCCTTTACATGCTGGGAGTTAACTCCTCCTGTAAGTGTCCAGCATAAATTCTTTTAATGCAAATTTCCTTGTCAAAACTACAAACAGACATCTGATCAAAGGTCAGCTCTCCTTTGTGTTCCCGTTTGATATAGAAATTTCTATTTCATCTTTGACTGTCATGGTCAGTTAAGGGAACTGTAGCCTGATGGGAAATTACTGATGCATTTCATGTCCTCTCTCCAATGAGGCTTTTGCCCGCTCTTTAATATCTTATGGGTGTTTTAATTTGAATATGTTTTCATTTTTTAATAGAATAGTTAAATTAGCTTTGAAAATGTAGCAGTATGACACTGAAAATTGTCTGCTTTTTAACTGAAGCTTAATTTACTGCTATTTGCTACCCTGGGAGCTGATCAAATAATTATTATTCCCTTACTGCTGGCTTTATTTCATGCTTAACTTGTGGACCTTTTTTTTGTGGGGCAGTGCCCGAAGAACAGGAATTGCAGAAAATGTAAGATTTTGGAAAATTTTGTATTTATTTCTTGGGGTTCCTTGGCTCTGCCGGATCCAAGAGAGTGTGGGGACCCCTGTGACTGTGGCACTGGAGCCCACTCGGCCCCCTGAGCCTGCGATGCTGCAGGGAACTGGCTACACTGAGATGTGGCATGATGCAGAAAGTAGCTAGGGCATGAACACAAAGCCCCATTTCTATCCACACTGACTCTCCCAGGACATATTTTCTTCTTTTCTAGACACAGCTCCATGGTTTACTTAGTCTGCACCGGGCTGTCCAGGCTGTTTGCCTTTCCAGTCGCCCCCAAGCCCACCTGCCTCTTGCCACCTTCTCCTTCTTGCCCCATCAGCCTTGCACTGGAGTCCCATGATGAGATTTAACATCTGGGCACATTTGGGAGGCAGGAGACTTTAATTTTACAGCTGTGGCCATCGGGTTAAGTCTCTGGGGATGTAAAAGAGCAACTCCCACGAGGCTCCAAGGCACCAGACCTACGTGATTTGCTCAAAACAGCAAAGGAGATTTTTGCCAGAGCAGGGAATTGAACACAGCTCTTCCCACACCTCTGGCCAACATCATAAGCCCCATTTATCATCCTCCTGCAGTTTTTTTGGAGCTCTTCGCAGTGTGTAAAGTCAAGCCCATGTCTAAGCCCTTGTAGGATTAAACCATCCCTTCATTTATGCCCGTCCAAGTGCACAGATAGGTCTGTGTGGCTACAGGGCTGACAAAACCCTGGGGACAAGTGAGATTTGAGGACCAAAACCCAGATTGTGATTGCTGTACAACTGTCCAAACCTAGAGCCACTTCAGGGATCCTTGCCTGTTGATGAGTTCTGAAACCCCTCCCCTTTGGTGTTTTTGCTAACATGCACCATGATTGCTACTTAAAAAAAGAACTGGAGCCATAACCATGACTAATGAGCAGGGTGGCATAACTGGATATCACTGTGCTTCTGGGAAAAGTGGCCTTAAAGCAGACCTCTGCTGCAGCGGCTGAGATGGACAACAGCCCCAACAACCGCCCAGGGACTTTCATCTGTGAAGCTGCCCGCCAACTGCTGGGCCATGCAAAGGCTGTAAGGCAGGTGTGCATCGCCGCTGAGCAGGCTGTGAGGCCTGGGAGCGGGCAGGAAAAGTGGGCATCCAGGACAATAATGTTTAGAAAATAGCCTTAAACTTAGCTTTGTCACTACCCCTCAAGATAGATCCTGAGGCATCTCTCTCGCTGTAAAACTGTGCCCCGGATCTGTAATTGCTGATGAAGCGACTCAGCTGCTCTTAGTGCTATGCAGTTCAGTGAGAAGCTGTGGCTTTCCAACCTGTAGATAGCAAAAGGCACTGTAATGAGTGAGTCCCTCTATTGCCACCACTTAAAAAAGTGATATCTGGGCTTGTTGGCTTGATTCCCTACTGACTATAATAATCTCCTGAGGGAATAGGAGGCCACGGATCCCTCTCTCAGGATGTCGCCTGGGTCTTGCAGCATCTGGGAATGGTGTCTGTTCAACAACTACCCCACATCAAGAGACGTTGTCCTTCGTGGTGATAAGAGGCACAAATATCTCCTTTGTCACTGATCTCTCTGAAATAAATCACCCCTTCATGTACCAGAAACACTTCTTATGAAAGAGAAACACATCACCCCTGCTAGCCTGGCTCTTGCCAGGGTTTAGCTCTCAGGAGCACCCAAGGCTTAATGAACCCATCAGCCAGCTGGCCCCAGGGCCACAGTGGGGGGTTCCTGGTGCTCCCTTGGGCCTGACCCTTCGCCCAGGCCCACACTGGTGCACAAGGAGTAACTCTCACAGAGAAATGCACATGCGGCTCCAGGACACAGCCCTGCAAGCTCTCACGCTGATGGCAAATACAAAGGAGCCTTTTCCCAGATCGCTGCTATTTATTTTGTTTTCCTGGGAGTTAAGTTGATGAAAATACGCACAGCGATGAATCACAGTCAGGAGAAATTGCATGAGACACCTGGAGATGGTCACCTAATCACTGCCACTGATGTCCCCTGTCTGGCTCCGAAAAGCCACAGCGCTGTGACAGCTGTGTGTGTGCTCGCAGGGAGCCGGGGCAGCACGGTGGCACCCCGTGCTGTGTCTGGGGTCCCACGGCTGCGGTGGCCCTCTGTGCCCACTGTCCCTGGGACCGAGCACCCCACTCAGCCCCAAATGCTGTCTCAAATACAGGTTTCTGCAGCCCCACATGACAAATGCTGCTCCAGCAGCCTGGAGTCAGCATTGCACCAGGAAAGCGAGGAAAGGGGGTTTGGAACTTGAACTTGTCACTGTAGAGAGGACATTCTGCCGCAGTGGTCAGTGTGCTGGGACGCAGGACGGAGCATGGCTGGCCCCTAGGGTTGTAGAAGTGCAAGGGATGTTTGTATGAATGCTGTCTTTTGGTGCAGGAGGTGCCATTGTTACAGGGCCTGGGCTCGCTGGGCATCTGGGGGTTGTCAAACACACAAAAGATACATCAGGAAAATGCTGAACAACAACAAATGGTGTTGGTGGAAGCACCATCCTCTCTTCTAAATGGTCCTCCTTCCTCAGTGAAGGAGGTGTTTTAGCCTCAGGGGAATGTTGCGTTCACACTAAAACTACTTAAGACCAAGGCTTGGTAGACCTAATCACGACTGAGCCACTGCCTCCTCCTCCCCACGTGGCTCCAATTGGAGCTCCCAGACACCTGAACTTCCCCCTCTGCTCTGCAGCTTTGCAAACCTCCCCCTCCCATGAGAGTTTCCCCATGGATCTGCTGGAGCAGGATGACTGCAGCCCTGGGTCCGTAACTCACACTGCAAGATTGTGTCTCGTCCCAGAAAAAAGGCTTTTAAGCAATTTCTCTTATTATTGCTTATGCCTCCTTCTGTTATCTTGAAGCACACAAGCTGGTTCCTTTTAGCTGGAGCTGGATTCCAGGCGGCTCAGATGTCTAGAGCCGTCCTCTGCCAGGGAAGACTTTATCCATCCTCAACGTCTGGGACCAAACCACCTCCCATTCATTCAGCTCGAGCGAACACAGCTTCTCCAGTCCCCGACGCCCCAGCCCTGGTCCGTCCGGTGACAGTGACAGCAGATGGCAGCAGTGGCCTTCGGATCCCAGCAGCGCTGCTAGCTCTGAGCGAAGGGTTTCTCTGCCGCCCGGATATTTCGAGGACAGCTTCCCTCCGTGCCCTCCTTCACTGGGGCTCACCCCGCACCCGTATGGGCTGCCAAAATGTAATTGCACAGACTGTCTTTAGGCTGTAGTTGTTTAATGTGTCAAAATGACGCACAGACTCCAACTTAAAAAGTCAAGACAGAAAATTCGTATCTTCAGTTGCGCTTTAATTAATGATTTTGTCATGGCTTTGGTGGCTTTGGTGCTGTATCGACAGGTGAAAGCACCCATCAGGATTTTTGAAGGTCATGGGGATTTTTGGGTGTCTGGTTAAAGCAATTGCTAACTCTGCTCACCCGTTTTCTGAGGGGCTCCCAGTTGATGACTCCGGACTTGTGGCATCCCACATCTTTGACCCTTGGTCTCAAGAGGCTTTGGAAGATGCCGGAGAGCGCTGGCTGCCTCACCACAGAGCCTCCTGCCCACGGTGCCACGGTGCAAGTCCTGCCACTGCCCCTCCTTCCTGAACCCGCCTGCAAAGTCCTCCGTGGGGTTAGCATTAAAACCTTGGCAGAGAGACCAAAGGCTGGACCAGGAGGCCACAGGCTGCGTCAAGAGGTGGGTTTCGGAGACACATTCACCTAGCAACCCTCCTTTGCAGGGGGGGAACACGGGTCCTTGCGCTGTGCTCCCCAGGCAGCAGGCCAGGCGGGAGACGGGGCGCAGGGTGGGTGTCCCGCGGGAGGGGGAACTGCAGCAAAGTGGAGGAGAGATCCTCGCAGGTCAGGCGAAGACAGCTTGATGTGGCTGGCTGCATCTCAGAAGAATTTCAGGACACGTTATGAACCATACCAACACGCAGCAGGGCGAAATATTGCTTACTCCACATTTTTTTTGAAATAAATCAATTGAAGAAAGTTACATTCATTCTCTGGGCAGCAGTTTATTCTCTCACTTCAAATTACCATGTTGCAGTGCTTTAATCTCCTGAATGAGTTTTGTTTATGATGACGCCCAAATATTCATTGATTTTTTTATCGATCTGGGGGCTATCAATTTGCCTGTTAGCCACTGGGTCACTCCAGAAATTATTAGTGTACTAACTGCAAGCAGAAAAAGACAAAAACCCCAATGTGGATGATTGATTGTTCCATGCGTTTGGGCCGAGAGTGCCAGCAAAGAGAAAGAGCAGAGCTAAATCCCATCGGCAGGGGGAGGACCTGTTTCTGATGGACAAAAATGGAGCAAGCCCAGTGAGCGCTGCTGGCAGTGCTGTCTGCGCTGGCCGGGCTGCCCGGCCATGCTCCTTCTGTGGATTCCTGAGCGGTACCAAAGCCCAGTTAACATGGCACTAAGGCACTCACACTGACACGCTTTGAAACAGTGAGCATTGCAAGCAGCCTGGCAGTGAGAGTAATTCTGTTCAACAATCGAGATGGACTTTTTAAGTTAAATAAGAGAAACAAACAGGCCAGGATTCCTGCTAATACACTGTTCTTCTTTTCTCTTTGATACTTATAACTGCATTTTAACCTCTCTGCTACTCACACTGACCTGGTTTGCAAACAGAAATAAACCATTTCGGCTTAATTTATGCATGGCAGTGACCCTGCAAGCAGCAGGACACGAGATCGGGGTTCAGCTTTCTCTCTACCTGTGCCCAAGGGCTTGGGAAAATTCAAATTTTAAGCAAAACCTCTGGAGTCAGGAAAAGCTCAGAAACGCCAGTAGC
>Ga0181612_164196_pt1 | contig 17951 bp, 21 predicted proteins | sample HoacroProtozoa21_FD_119630 | JGI IMG/M metagenome (GOLD analysis project Ga0181612, IMG submission 119630) | Hoatzin crop microbial communities from Cojedes, Venezuel. Combined Assembly of Gp0051906, Gp0051904, Gp0051908 | reverse complement strand
TCTGAGGGTGACGGAGCCCTGGCCCAGGCTGCCCAGGGAGGTTGTGGAGTCTCCTTCTCTGGAGATATTCAAGACCCGCCTGGACAAGGTCCTGTGCAGCCTGCTCTGGGTGACCCTGCTTGGGCAGAGGGGTTGGACTGGGTGATCCACAGAGGTCCCTTCCAACCCCTAACATTCTGTGATTCTGTGTTGGGCGCAGTCTGACCACAGTAAAGCCGTACTCGCTGTTCCCATTTGCCTTCTCATCCTTCATGTGCCCAGGAGCAGCTTCCAGGAGGATGGGCTCTGCGGTGGCTTGGGCTCTGCTGACGGACCCCGGGTCGTGCTTCTGGCAGACAGGCATGGTATTTGCCTGCCAAAGAGGGCAGTGGGGCTGGTGACCTCCAGAGCTCTGCTCCATCCAACATGTCTGTCATCTTACACCAGCGGGACAGCCAGGGGATTTGGGGTTGGCTGTTGCAGTTTGTGCTGCTGACACCTAGAACTTTGGAAGAACTGGCCTTTCTAGTCTCCAGATCTGAGCATTTTTCCTTGTTTGTGGTGCCTCACTCAAACATGGTTTTTTAGGCTTAGTTTTTTTTCCTCTGAGAACTGAGTCCAGAGGAGCAGAAGTCTTGTCTTGAGCATCTAACGGCGTTTTGCTTCACTGGAGAGATAAACCTTGCGTAGATTTAGTGTGGAGCCGTAGTTCTCTGATAAAACTTCCGGAGCTGAATCGCTGCGAAGTACCCAAGTAGTTTGTTTTGAACCTACAATACTCAAGTCCGCTCTCTATACGTTTTTAAAATCTTTTATATTTGTGTGCTGCTGCAAATGCTGGCTTGTCTTAGAGAAAAGTACAACGTGGAAATTGTACCTGTTTTGCAGAAGGTTTTAGTAAGAGCTGTAGCTGCAGGTGGTTTGGCTCCAAGGGTGTTTCTTCATAGGAAGAGCCGAAATACAGACAACTGTCTCCTGAAGCTGTGAGTGTTCCCTGGCAGAAAGCAGGGAGAGGAGAGAGCTACGAGGTCTTGGGATTTTTGCAGTGAGGGAGCTCACTGGGGAAGTCTGCCTTCTACTTAAAAATAAAATACATTTTTAGAGATGCAGGTGAAATGGTATAGCTGTCCATTAGTGGTGCAGTTGTTGTGGTAGTCCATTGAGAAGTATAAGTGCTGGAAAGGGAAATACAGCTTTTGATTTTTTCTGTATGCCTGAGCTGAAATTTTTGAGATGGAAAAATTAGCCTTGACTAAAAGTACTCTGATTTTGATTATTTGGGATTTGTAAGCTTGCTTAAACTTGTGTTTGTATTTCTGAGTGTTTGTAAAAATTGGTTCTGCGTTGTGGCTCTGCTTCTGGCTTCAGGGGCCAGAATTTCGAAGTTGAGTATGAGTAACTTGAGCAGCGCTTGTTTATAGTCTAGTTGTGCTCTTGGGATTGAGCTTGTAATTACATGTTCAATCCAGTGTGCCCTTCTGGAAAAATGCGTGTTGCTGTTCTGCAGGAGTCCAAACAAGTATTTGTATTCAGCTGATTGCCTTCCTTCCGCCAACGGGCAATCTTTAAAAATAAAAATTACAGACTTAAATATACGTACTACAGTAAATTAGGTAGAACAGTTAGTCTCCTCATTCGGAGCAGAATATGTTTAGAAAAATGCTTGTGAATGTTGTGCCTGTTTCTGTGGCAGAGGAAAGGGTGAAGTATTTGTTGATGCTATTCCAGTTTATTATTTGAGTGTCTTGCTACCTCTGGGTGGGAGGTTACCCAGGGGTGTATAGAGTGGATATTTCTGAAATCCTGTTGTTTCTGTTGTCCTCTGAAGATGGGACAGGAATCTTTGTGGCGTGGGGTCGAGACCGGTTTTTCCCGTTAGCCGTGGTGTTGGGGGGCTCTCCTGCACCGAAGCCTGGGCATGCCGGTAGGGAGGGGACTGGCAGCTCGCGCCAGCCTAACGAACGCTCTTCAGTCTTACTTTTCCCGCAAACGAGGTAGCTTTTAAAATGCTGTTTTAGAAGCATGAGTCTAATGCTTGCTAAAAGCCTGTCTGGCGATGTCGGAAAACGGTTTTCTCAATTTGAACTCTAGTGTAGCTGAATCTGGTGGCGTTTTTAAAATAAAGTGGACGTTGGGGCAGGACTTGTGTGAGAGTGTGAATGTCTGTGATTTAGGAAAGTCTAGATTGGCACTGCTATATGATGCACAGGGAGTGAAGGAATCTGAACTTCTCACCTAGGAAGGAAGTGGCAAGGGAACACCGTGCGCTTTTTTAAAGTTTGAGATTGGGCTTCAGTGTGGAGGAATTTTGTGAGGTACTTGAGTGCAAAAAAATATTCTTGTGTAAAGTTAGACTTTTACGTCTTCATTTCTGTTGGTTGTGGACTGATGAGTTCGTAGTGATGACTTGTTTCTAGTGCTAAACAATTATGGGCACTCCTCCTCTTCACCAAGCCCGTGCGGTGGCTGTGTCGGATGTAACTTTCCTTACTAACAGGAGATTACGATGATTTAAGTATTTTTCTGCTGCTTATTCTTTGACCAGCTATCCCTCATGCTTCTTAAATGAAGCCTGGATAAATATATGCTCAAGAAAGAGATTCCTGGTTGGTTAAATTGTGAGTTGTGGGCTGAGCTTAAGTCCTGGTGCTTGTTTTTTTGCCTGTGATTTCTTACGGATGGTACTTTGAGTGCTGTCCTGAGCATTTTTGCTCTGTCTGTGTGTGATCGGCTTAGAGAAATGCTAGATTGTAACGCTGATGCCAACAAACAGCTATTGTGCTTTGCTCTCCAGAATGAATGTCCACTGTGTTCTGTAATTGCTGGAGTAAAAGAGGACACTCGAGTTCGTGAAGTAAGCCATTTTCTGCTGCTGTCCTGGGTAACAGTTGTCCAGGCTGCACGGAGAGCTTGCGTTGTCACTTCGACGCAGAAGAGTGTGGTACAGGTTTATTCCAGTCTTCTCAATTTGTTGAGAAGAGACCTTGACGTAGTTGGACCTCGTGCAAGTTTGTGTTTTGTTGTTGGTTTTGGGGAGGTGGGGGGGAGGGAAAGTGGCATGTGTCGTGCCAGTCAGAAAGCTGTCCTTCAACTCCTGCGGTGGCCTGGGGCTGTCTGAGGACACATTCCTGTCTGAATGATTCTGTGTGGAAGTATTGTTTCATCTGGAAGAGTTGAGCATCAGGGCTTTGGGCTCCTGCTCTTCAGTGGGTGTTCCTACTCCATGTTCCCTTAGTAACTCTGTGCAACAGCATGAGGGATCTCTCTTCTGAGGAGCAGTTGAGTACATCCGTGCCTTTGTTACCGTAAATCTCGGGCGGTTCATTTGTGTACTACTTTCAGCTGAAAAAGTAAAGTGGGGTGTGGGAGCAGGAGGGGACTGGTTCTCGATAGCGTTCACAACAGCTGTGTAATAGCTGGGAATTTGGGTTTCTCCATTCCAAGTGCTATGTTTTTTCCTTAGCTGTTACTCTGTGAGAGAACTAATGGGCATCCAGATGGCACGACGGATGCCTTACACAGACCAGAAATGAGTATTTCATTATGCCTCCCAAAAGATAACGTGTAGTCTGCTAAGCAGCTTTTTTACAGCAAGTAGCTCAGCTTCCTGAGAACATCACAACTTCCAAGTGTTTGTCTCTTCGAGGGGGAGAGGGTTTGGGCTTCAGACTCTGCAGCTGACAACCTGGAGTAATCTAGTTCTTGTTCACTGTCTGGGGTGGTAAAGAGAAGATGTGGATCCAGTTCTAAAATGATGCTTTATTACTGGGGATATCTTACTGCTTAGGTTTTTGATGATTGTTATTTGCAGGCTTTGGCCAACCTAGCAGCGAACTTAGAGGTGAAAGAGGTTTGTTGTGGTGGGGTGTTGAGTAGGCTTTTTATTTTGGTAGTTTGCTTGCTTGGTTGTTTTTCTGGGGGTTTTGGATTTTTGTGTTTTTGTTTGGTTGATTTCGTTTGGTTTTTTGTTTTGTGTTTGTGTTGTTTTGTTTTGTTTTTAATCTTGAGATGTTCCTGGCAATAAATAACATCTGCCTTGTCAGACTACTCGGTGGCAGGCTGGAAACCCCGAGTGCGTTCCCTGGCTGTGGTCTCTCATCACAGCAGCACTGAAATGCTGATTAGTTAGAAGTTACTGATCATAGGCTTGGAAATGCTGTTCCTTGAGGAGTGGATGCAGCTTTAGCAAAGAAGGGCGAAGAGAATTTCTGGTCTCTGCTAGCAGGGGATTTGAAGGCTTACAAAACTGGATGGTGGCCGTAGAACCCTCAAGCCAGTCCTCTGGTGGTTCAGAGTATTTTCTTCTGCCTTCCTTCTTAAACAGGGGAAATGCAAGGCTTGACAGGGGCAGTAGCTCACTTTTCATTCATGGATCCCTGCTTTCTCCAGGCATCCAAGTGTGGGAAGCGTCCCCACTCCGCGTGCGGGTGCTGACAGGAACCAGCACCGCCGAGCGCTCTCCCTGCCACTGGGCGCTGTGGAGGAGCCGTGACGGATGGACGGATGGCGTGGGGGGACAGACAGCGGTCTGTCAGATGGCTTGAAGTCCCTTCGAGAGGAGTCACGGGTGGCACATCGGGGCAGTTCTGTTGCTGCTCAGCTTTTCGTGAGCAGCGGTAGAGGCAGTGGAGATGTCCGTGCTGGTACTGGTGTGTATGAGCTGCAGTTGCTGTCTCTAAAGATGCCTCTGCTTTTATTTTAAGTAGTTAAAGGCCGACCCTCTCTTTAGGGCATATGATTCATAAGTACTTTTTTCTGTTTTGATTGATTTCATCCTGTAAATTTAAAAACAGAAATGGAGAAGGCTTTTTAATAAAACGCAGAGCACGATATCTGGATGTACATCCTCTGCAGCACATAGCTAAGACGGCAAAGAAAAAAATGATGTCTATGAGGCAATTAAAGGACTAAAACTTTTCCATTTTATGGCTTGTACAATATAGTCAAAACTGGTAGTGATCCTGCATTTATTCGTCAGACAGCTTTCCACTATGAGAGTGTGGTACGGTTGCTGGTAAGATAGCCAGACTGTTTGGGCTTACATTTTTCCATGCAGAGTGTCTGCTTTATTCAGAATTATTTTTAGAAAACCTCAAGAAAAATATTTAAACTACTTTCAGGAAAGAATAAGACAATGAAATTTTGTCCTGTGGAAGAGGTAGGGCTGTCTGTTTGTATGGTGAGGGGAGGAGTGTTAACAGCTTCAGCACTTCTGTGTTCTGGGGAAATAAAAATTTGCCAGACTGTATTTTACTCTTTCACTGAAAATCTTCAAACTTCTATATCACTTTTTGAGCAACTGAAAATCTCACGGTACACATACTTGGAGGAAATGTAGTTTGGAAGCTGTGTTCTTGGAAGATGGCAGCTGTGTGAAACATCGAGCTTCTGGGCCCCCTGAGGTGCTAAGAGGATTTCTCCGACTGCAGACAGGATACAAGAAGTGCTGCTTTTGTATCGGATGCAAGTGAAAACAAGGATATCCTCTTCCTTTTTCTTTTTTTTTTTTTTTAAAAAAAACAACTTTTCAAAGGCACTATTGGGGGTTACAAGTTTCACTTGCTTGCAAAAGGAATGAGAAACCATCTTGGTATTGCCTCTAAATTAGAGGTTTTTAGACATACATTATATTTCTGTGGCTGGTGTTCCATTTCTGGACTGTTTGGCAGGTTGTAGATCTTCCTTTCCCAAATATGTATGTCCTGTCCCTGTATTTTCGTTTTTACGTGAGTGCTGAGCAAAAGGCTTTGAGGTGTAACCAGTTCCCTTGGATGAAATGTCTTCAGCGCTGTGTTTTGCCCATATTGGAATCTCATTATCTTTCATGCATATTTTAGGCTTAGGGAATGACTTATGCTTCACGCAGCCTTCAGATGGTGTGTCATAGATAAACTCTTGCTCATGCCGTAGCTGTTGGGCTTCACAGAGTAACGGATGTTTCCTCCTAGAAGAAGAGGAGGAGACCCTGCCTGAGCTCTGGCCAAAGACTTAGTGCAGTCTTGCAAAATGAGTGAGCTTGACATGTGTTTATTGTGGGAGAGGCTCCCCTGGTATTTATTATTAAAAGCTGGAATTTAAGTCTAGCTTTCTTTGCCACAAAAAAAAAGAAAGTCAGTTGCAGGCTCCAGCTGAAGGAATTTTTGACAAGATTTTTCCCGAAGTTAGACCCTTTCAGCTAGACTGTTCTTGGGCTCTTACTGCTGCTGGAGTTTCAAATGGAGACCCTTCGTTTATGTCTAAAGAACAGAGAATTTTAGACTGTGAAAGTGTCTTGAGATTTGGAGGGAAGAGGAGGAACAGTCTGGCTGTCTCCAATGTTTCAAACAGGTTTAACAGTTGGGGCGCAGAGCAGCTGGCTCTAGACAAGGTGCTTTTTCTGCGTTGTTCCTGGCGTAGTACTCAGCAGAACTTCCAGCAGTAATTTTCTTTGTATGCAAACCTGGAAAAACACCAGTGCCTTAAGCACAGGGTGAGCAGATTACGCTTCAGAACGTAACGGCGCCCTGTGGCATGCGAAACGAGCAGATGATACGGTGCTGGTTGCGTTAAATAATTGCGTCGTTTCTCTTCAGATGTAGCTGCTGTAATTTGAAAAATGGAATAGCATTGCTTTGAGAAATTGAGTCGTGCAATCATGGAAAAGAGAAGGAATGCAGGGAAAAAGAACTCCTTTCAGCTTCTCCGCAGCTCTTCAGTGAGAGAAGAATGGTATTTGATGTCCCTGGGAACTCTTCAGAGTGCCTGCTCGTGCTACGTTAGCAGTATAGAAAATAATGCGGAATTCTAGTAATTGGTACCTTTCCTATTTAGGCTTGCAAAGGCTGATGACAGGTTTTGAAATTTAATTGCAAACCCACGTCTGAATGCTCTTAAAGAACTCGTTAGTACCGCAGGCTGCTGGGATAGAGGTTTCTCTCGTACCAGATGAAGTTTTGCCAACAGTGACGTCTTGCCTGCTATGCAGAGTCCTCAGGGCTGCGCTGTACGAGGGGGGCGAGGGAAACTTGGGTGGGTCGCAGCAAAACCTTTAGCAGGGAGTGGAGAAAATCTGAGAGAGCTGCTCCTAATTTTCTCCCTGTTATTACATTTAAGATTAATTTTAATTCCACATCGAACAGTTGTTTTGGCTTTTGTAATGGCACGACAGGAAGACCAGATTTTACTGGACTTGCCAACGTAACTAAGCCAATATTAGGCAAATTCTGAAGCTGCTTCTTGGCTTGTTTCCTGTTACTTATCGGGGAGACTGCTGATATTGAGAAGGAAAAAAACTGCAGCGAGCTGACCGGGGTTGGAAAGCTGAAGGAACAACTTTTTTCAGGCCTGAAAATGTTGGGACTCAAATAGGTGCTTGTAATTGTAAATTGTAAGAGGAATATCAAGTATGTTTCTACTATAGACAGAAGGGATGATGAAAATATGCCAGAGCTTGCTTGCTTGTTCTAATCAAACTCTGCTTTTGTCCAAAAAAAATATGAAGTTCTCATTTTTAAAGCTTTGAACTTCTTTAGTAAGGCAGAGGAACACTGTGAAGGTGGAAGGTGATGCTTTTTGCTAGTCGTCTTCCAGTTGTATACGGAGTTTTTCAGACATGGTGCCTAAAGACGGCTTCCTCTCGTTCAAGCCATGGAGTTCATAGGCCTTGTGCAGCTAAGCTTCTCTCTCCTTTTTTTCATGGTGTGGGGTTTTTTTTTAATTTATTTTATTTTCTGTACGCCTCTTCATTCTGTATTCAGCCCAGCTATCGTTTGCTGGAACTGATGGTTACATCTTGCCGAAGGATTGCTCGAAGCAGGTGACAAGAGGTGAGAGAGACCTTTTCTTGCTTTGAATTATTCAGTAGTGGGTCTCTAGTTGACATTTCTAATACTAACTTTTAATAGATGCTTCTGTCCTGTGGTAATCCGTATGGATTGCTTGACTGGGTGACAGATTTTTTTTCGTGTAAGTCAGTGGGAGACCTTCTGCAGCCTTCTGTAAAAGGCTTCGGTCTGAATGTCACCTACTTGCTCTTAAATTAATACAGCACATAGATTTTTCATATTTGTAAAACCGGCCACTAGCACGTGGCAGGCACACTTGGAATGCTCGCCAGCCTTTTAAGGGGATGGTATGAAGTAACTGCTGGTGGTATTTCCTAATCTGAGGAGTCTCCCGTTGCTCGGCCCGCACACCTCTTAGAGCAGTTTTCATCTGGGATCCTGGAGTAGCAAAGCTTTCATTGCTTCTACAGAAATCCCTCGTAGTGAGGAGCGGGCTGATCACCGTTACCCCGCTGGCTTTCTGGGTGGGACTGGGCTGGCTCTTTGGCAGGTAGGAGGAGGTGTGTTGCTATGCGTGTTTGCACTCTGGAGTTCACAGCATCACAGAATAGTAGGGGTTGGAAGGGACCTCTGTGGGTCACCCAGTCCAGCCCCCCTGCTGAAGCAGGGTCACCTACAGCAGGCTGCACAGGACCTTGTCCAGGCGGGGCTGGAATATCTCCAGAGAAGGAGACTCCACAACCTCCCTGAGTTGTCAGTGATGGGCGTCATCATGGCCAGAGCTGAGGGGAAGAAACAAACTCCTGAATAATGCCATCAGCCCTCTGGGCTGGCATGCCCGCCGTGTCTTGTAGGGCAGCCTTTAACGAAGGACAACCTTAATAGACTCTAGATAAAGGCAAATTGGTATTGGAGCAATGCAGCCGACTGTGTAGCTTGCTTATAGCCAGGTATAGTTTGACTTCATCTGTTGCAAACACGAACTTCTGTGTTAGAGAAGTAGCAGGAGTCTGAAGTCAGACTCTGTTCTGGAAGATGATCAACGTTCTTTAGTGCACAGGGTGCTGTACTGAGAGCAGATGGGGAAAACCAAGGTTAACAGTCGTAGCTGGAAGACCAGGGTGGCTTCTGGTGTTTCTCTCATAGCAGCTGGGGCTCTCGAAAGCAGGAGAACTGCGATGAGGGGTATGGAAGAGAACAGACAGGAAAGATGAAAGGGAAAATATGCCTAAGCATACAGATTGCTGAGAATTGCCACCTCTTTTTTTGGGTTTTGGGCTTTTTATTTTTCCTTTTCCTCTAGTTGCATTAAATGTGCACAATTCCCATAGCACAGAAGCCACGCAGACCATGAAAGCGACTGTTGCTATTTCAATGCAGTATTTATTGATACTGATTTAATTTAGTTTGTAATTTTTCCCATCTAAATTGGGATATTTTGCTTGATGAGGAAAAGAGGTAAAGCCTTTCTTCTCTTATTCTGGAGACAATGAAACCAATTATTACTTATTTTCAGCTCTTAAGTGTAAAGTAGTCCAGCGTGCACTGCTGTAAGTATTGTGCGTGATCTCCCCTTCGAGCACTTCTCCGATGGCTGCCAGCAGAACAGTCTGATGCTGATGAGAACATCCTACTGCGGAGACTGCGGTTTAAAATGGACCAGCCAAAGTTTGCAGCCGAAGGGACTCTTGCTATTTCTGTCAGCAGAGACGTTGCGCTGTGTCAGGGTGGCTGATGAAGTCTGATGAGCCACATCAGAGCTGGCAATCGGTTGGTAAAATCTCTAGTGCTACATCAAACTGCAAGCCTTGTCAACCCAGTCAGATGCAAAGCAATTGCTGTCTTAGTGTCTGTTGGAGTGTCATCTTTGAAGAGTCGAAAGCATTTTTTTTTCAATAATAATGTATTTTACATTTTAAAAAAGGATATTTTAAATGTGCAATGTTGTCTTGAGCTAGGCTTTGCTGCTTTGTTTTTTAGTCTCTTATTTCTCCACTGCAAATGAATTACAGAGGTGCAAGAACTGCAGAAACACTTGCTTGTAAATTGTCACCAGAAAGAAACCATCGCTGTCACTGAGTCCTGAAATGCTAAATTTCCTCCAATTATTACATAAGCTAGACTAAGAATAATACTGTTACAGTCAGCACTTGGAAAACCGAAAGGGCAGCTAATACTGATTTTTTGGGAGAGCAGTGTACGCTGTGCTTGTCCACCTTTTGCACGCAGCATAGAAGACTGCTCGCGAATCAGGCTTGTCACGCCAAGGGGACAGTTTGTGGAGGTGATGCTTTGCTCGTGATGGAAGTTAGAGACGCAGTGACAGCTAAAGCTGGGACTGCAGGCAAGAGGGTGGCTTTGTAGTTAGCTCCACCGGAACAAGCTCTTTTCTATCCTTATTTTCTATCAAGGCACTTAACTAGTTACTTAAACCGTGTATTTTTGCCGTTGTTTGTTTCTTGCTTTCTAGATCTTTCTTTTTAATTAGATGCACTTTAGCAAGTCAAGATATCAATTCTTAAGACAGTGGGAGTAGTAAAACGTAGCTGTCTGCAGGAAGGAGCTGAGGAATGAGATGAGATCCTGCTTCTGCCACTGACTCATTGTGGCCCGAGGCAAGGCTGTCTCTCATCTTAACCATCTGCAGAGTGATGAAGATGATACTTTTCTCATGGTGGTAATTGGTAGCATGTGAGACAGTTAATGTGGTATTGGAGAAATGAAGTGTTTGGTGCATCGGAGGAGTAGATAAGGCAGAGGCTGCTAACTGGAAGAAGAAAAAATGGTTTTGTTTCATTTCCAGAGCAAGATCCCCCTGTTCTGAGGCTACTGCTTTACACAAGTAAACTCCGTCTTTTGGAGGTGTGAATGCTCTTTTGCAGAGTGGAAGGCTTGCAGTGCAGCCTTTCTTTTCTCTTTCTCCTTATGTACTTCCATTAAGTTTTAGCTGATCATTTGAAGAACTTTGAAGGCCTGATGGTGTAGCCTCAGCGTGTTAACTACTACTCAATATAGCACAGGACTTTTTTAATTTGGGAGTTTGTGGCGGTATTTGCAAGTCCAATGACTTCTGTTGATACTTAGCAAAGCTTGTGAGCAAGCTTGAGCTTGGGAGCTCTTGTTGAGCACATAGCACAGCGTGGTTGAATAATGGGAGATGATGGCTGTACCTGGGAAGGGAAGGAACAGCATGCCACATGCAAGGCACAGTGGGAAGAGCCCTTCTGTTTCTTCATATATTGAGTCCTCCTGAGATCTAGGTAGTAGGAAACTTTTTACTTGCAGTTGCTCTTAGTGTTGACAGAGCTGGTCTAGAACTTGTTTTGAGTGTCTGCTGCTTTGGCCATTCTCATTCGAATGGTCTGACCAGAAATTAAAAGGAATGTTTTCAAAACTGCATTCAAGGAAACAAGCAGCTGATGACAGACAGTAGACCACACCAGGTTGATAATGTATTCCTAATATGAACCCAGCTTCCAGATCCCAAAAAAGGCATTTCATTTGTTCCAAGATCTCTTCTTTAGCAACTTCAGAAGGTTGTAGTCGTTGGGAAGAAGTCTTGTTTTCTGAGAACAAGTGAAAAGGTGAACAACACTTGTTGGAGTGTAGTAGAAAGTGTGACACGGGATGTGTGCTTCCCTTCTGCTCTGGATGTCTCAGAGTGCGTTTGGAGTGTGACTGAGGGCAGAGGGTATAAAAATGGGTTCGTTTTGTCTGACAGTGAATTCACTGGTAGTGTTACACATGAAGATCCAAGTTTGTTGTGTCCTTCACAGGAACATGGAGGTATTCGAGGAAGAGGTGGCCTCAGTGGAAGCAAGCTGTTTGGGACAGGCTCCTCTTGTGTGTGTGCCCATGTGCCTTGGGTTTTTTGTTTTTGTGGGTGTAAGCTGGCTGCCTGTATTTAGATACCACCTAGCAGAGTGGGTTCCTGTGCTCTGACGAGGATTCCTAGGTGCTACAAAGCAAAATAAGTACATAGAAACAGTCGAAGCAGATGGCTTGGATGAGAACTGTTGGGAACAGAGGACGCATCAGCAATGTGGTGAGAGCATGGTGGGCAAGAGTAGTGGAACATCTTTAATCATATCTTGCTACCATGTGGCTTTTTCCTTTTTTGCTTCTTTAAAGATATCAGAAGGGTTCTGAGCTGGCCTGCAGTGACTCCTTTGAAGTCACTTAATTCTTTGGGATTCTGCGTGTAAAAGCACATCCTTCTGAACCCCGTTGACCTCCTTCAGTGGCAGAGCGCGTTGTTTCTTAGCTTCACAAAACCAAATGGAAAGGTGTGAGACTTCCCTTGAGCTGATTTGGGTTTCTTCCAGGTTCCTGGCATTCTTGCACGCTCTTATCTTACAGCGTACTTGATATAAGGAGGGGAGGCTGAACGTAAGATCCATGACAGTAAGGGAAGGCAATACACTAATTTTGAGTTAATTGTTACCTGGAATGTGCTGTGATGGCTCGTGGCAGCTTCAGCACTAATTGTACATTGCCTGGGTTACCTGGCTCTTCTGCTCTGTTTTTCTCTGCTTGCTAAGGCGGTTTTTCCCTTTCTAAGTCGGATTCTCGAAAAATGAAAGGGAGTCTGTGTGAGACTCTGCTCCCCTGCAACATCCTTCACTTGAAAAAATGCAAGAAAACACTGCTTTGCTGATATTTGGAAGCGACTGGGTTTGTTCTTGCAGCAGTCAGGTCTGGTGTGAGAGCAGAGGGGATACTGCTGTCTTGTGCTTGCTGGAGCAAGAAACAGAAAGGGCACTGCATGCTACTTAGATAAGAAGGTTGATAAGGAGATTAAGTCTTTTAAATTCTAACAACATACCGGTGTGTTATCTTGTCCATAAAGATTTCCATCTGTATATTTTTTCGAAAAACTGAAAGGGGGAAACATTAAAAATTGGTATCAGCTTTTTATTTACGCAGAGTATGAAGTTCAGATCTGAGTGTGGGGGGAAAACAAAAAAACGTAAAGTGCGAAATCAGAATCAGCCATGCAGGTAGGACAGGTAACATAAACGGTTTCCAGATTTCAGAATGACCTCCTCGAGTGGTTCCTTTCAGTTGCTGTAAGTGATACCAGGCTCCTGTTGTCATTACGGTTGCTAATGGTGTAGATTCCTGAAAGGAAACGTTTATCAGCAAAGCACATCTGGATTCTTGTACTTCTGAGGTCCTTGGAGCAATGGGATGCTTTGGTGTCAAGGCATTACATACCTGGGAGAACGCATGTCTCTGCACAGTGAATCCTTTAGCATCTGTGGTCGAAATCGTTGAAACAAACTGTTGCTTTGGTTGATTGTGAATTTTAGGTTGAGATGTTTTTTTTTGAGACCCCAGCCTTTGAAGATCTGCAGAGTGCCTGGACTTGAACACCAGATTTCCCTTTAACAAGGTTTCACATATTTTTAGCTCCCTGCTGATAAGCGAGGTTCTCTGCCATGAGCCTGCAAGAACAAATGATCAACTGCACATTTACACTGAGCCAGTCTAGCTTGGTGTTTAAGCTGTACTGCTCCTTTACGTGAAGTTTTGTTTCGAAAGACTTTTTTCTTCCTAGTACCCAATCAAAATTGCTGCGTGTGTGTGTGTGTGTGGAAAATGTACTTCTGTCTTCCCTAGAATCTTAGGGGGATTTAAAGTAATTTCACCATTAAGAAAGCACATATTTTGCTTTGTCTAAAGACGCATAATTTCAACTTCCGTCACTCTATATTCTTACATATTTCTCAGACTGGAAGGTAGTTCTTGAATTTTTCGTCTAGCACAGAGGAGACTTGAGGATGGAGTTGCCCCTTTTGCCTTTTAATAGGCTAAATAGATCAAACTGTTCATGAATTTCACTTAGAGGTGGATCTTCAGTCTTTTTATTTTTGCCTTTTTTTTTTTTTTGAATCGGATCTCATTTCTGCTGTTGAGCTGTGGATTTCAGACCTGGCCGTAGTATTTCACTAGCAGTTGCACCAGTAATACAACACTTTTAATCCTATTTACTGTTGTCTATTTATATTCTCAAGGATAAAGTCAGCCCCTTTGACCTAGCAGCGTGGAGCTTTTCTGATTCAGGTCGGAAAACAGACCAGGCTCGTGTGCCTAGAATGACTCTACCCGATGTCAGGATCACCACGTGTCTCTGAGGTTAGCTACTGAAAGTACATTCTGCATGGGTTTGCTTCCCCAGCTGTCTGGAAGTAAATTGAGGTTTTTCTGAATTGAGTAGCTTCAAAATATTTCATGTGCTGGCTGATAGTTGGCCATCCTTCCTTAGCCGAAAAATACAAATTTCATCTAGTGCTGTTAATAGTTTTCTGGAAGCCAAGGTCTGTTACTTTTGCAGAATAACTTTTTTTTTCAACTACTTGTAAACTTACCCTGCTAGAAACAAACCCCCTCCATTCATAGCCTCCAGCTGATCAGATCTTCCACTGGCACCACATCTCTCTCTTTGGCCGAACTCTCTTCAGGTCTTTACAGATCATTCTCTTTGCGACTCTGTGTGGATTTACGGTCCTGTTCCACTAGAAACGTCACCCGCAAGAGTGACAGTCACCAGGTAATCACCTACAAATGAACCAGATGCCTTATGGTTGCCCTCGGTAACGTGGGCTCTGATGCCTGTCAAAGGGGTCAGCTGGTTTGTCACCTGCATGGTCCTTTACAGCTTCGCATTTTACACGCTGACAGCTGCATGGTTCCGTCCTCTGCAGCCGATACTCCATACTGACCGGTCCTTTGAGCTGTTTCCTACTCTCTCTGACTTCTCTCTTTGTATTCTGGTCACTGAAACCATCCCTGCTGACCCGCGCTAGACCCGGTCGCTCACCTTGAGTTTTCTGCACCTTTTATGGCCTCCTGACCGGTCGATTTGGTACTGTCGTAACTGCATGGTAGGAAGAAACTATCCATCAAAAGCTTGCTGGAAGTCTGGCTTTAACAGAATCACCTTTTCCAGCTATACTTGCAAAAGATCAGTGTTTCTAGAGGGATGAGTTCACATCTATTTTTGGTTAAAAACATGTTGATTTGGTATGGATGGTCTGATTTTTCCACCTCCCCAAACAGTTTGTTTGGGGGACTGTTTCAGCCTAGAAGGCCTTAAATACCTATTTCACTTGGGTGAAAGCATGGCTTTCCTCCAGCACCACAGAGCTTTCCTAATTTATTTTTCCATTTACTTCTTCTCATTCAATAGCCTCGAAATAAGCAATAGCTGTAAGATGGGAGTGAGGAGGAAGAACCTTCAGAGCAAGGGTGTTAATTTTTTTGGAGAGGAAAAGGTGTGGGGGTTTTTTGGTATGGTGGTGGGGGGTTTTGTGTTGTTTTGGGGGCGTGTTTTGAGTTTTTTTTTCCTTTTCTCCTTTTTTTTCTTTCTTTTTTTTAAAGGTGGCTTTTTGGATAACTGGAGTCAGAAACGTTACTTCTGCTGAACTGTTAACAGCAATAAAATTGGTATACAGGCAAGCTGAGGTCTAATAGATAAGCTAGAGAAGTGCTTGTGAGTAATTGAGACTGGGTTCCCGCAACGCTAGGCGTTGTACAAAACCTGAATTCCTGCCCTGGAGATCTGTGTACGGGCAGGACAAACCCCAGGTAGCTCAAGCGAGCAGAAACAAGCTGAGCAGTGGACGTAGCGCGGCAGGCGTGTTGGTCGGGCAGCCGCTCTGCTTTCTGGCCTTGATGAAGTGTGGAGTAACTTAATGCGAGGAGGTGCAGGTGAGTTGCAGGGGAGCGGGAGGGAAGGGCAGGAGTAACGTGGCAGCCGCCTGTGGAGGAGCTTGGTTTGGGAAGAGCCGGGGAGAAATGGCGCTGGGCGTTACGGACCAGACCGTGGGCTGCTGGAGGGAGGGCAGCGAGGGTCAGGCTGGCTCGTGAGGCTGGGGACTTCGCAGAATCCCAGCATGGTCAGGGTTGGAAGGGACCTCTGTGGTCACCCAGCCCAACCCCCTGCCCAAGCAGGGTCACCCAGAGCAGGCTGCAGAGGACCTTGTCCAGGTGGGTCTTGACGGGGACGGCTGCACGGCGAGGTACGCTCCTGCTGTCCTCTGGGCTGGCAGAGCCGTTTCCCCAGCTTTGTTTGCTCTTCAGTGCGAGCTGCGGCAATGAAAATATTTGCAGTAATTAGAAAAACTAATCCTTCACGAGAAGCAGAGGCAGTGATTACACCACTTGGAAGTTGTCCTGGTGCACTTCCTGGTGTGATGAAAATTGTTTATTTGTGTGGTTCTCCCTCGACTCTTTCTCTGCTCCCTTGTTCTTTGATATTTGAAAAGGAAATACCTTCTCCCCTGCCCGTTTTACAAATGGCTGCTTAGCGGCAAGGGTGCTTCTGAAGAACTTGCTTTAGCTGAGACAGGTTGATCAATACGATGTGTGGAAGAATGAGAAATGGGGTTTCCCCCCCTCCTGGCTTGCCACCTAGCCCCCACGCTACCAGCAGTGACCCTGGAGGTGCCAGTGCTGGCTGGGATGCGGAGATTCCCCTGGATTCTCCCGTCCTTTGGGGGATGCCTACATCTGCATCCCAGCTGTCCCTTCTGTGGTGGCTGTGGGTCGTCATTGCCTTCCTGATGATGGAACACCGGTCTCCCGTGGTTTGCTATAATAAGATGAGTCACGGAAATGTTGTCTGATTGCTGTTGAAGTGTCTTAAGGTAATTTTCTTATTTAACTTATGTATTCTAAAAGCGATGCTGGTATTTGTCATCTGTGACTTACATTATATCTAGTTCTACGGAATCCCTGGCTGTAGGTGTGAACTTCAGAGAAGTCAAGTCTGCCTGCTCTGCCTGCACTGGGCTCGAACAGCCAAAGTCGATTTTCTTTTGACTAAGAAGGTAACTGTTCAGAGTAGCCAGAATAATTAAAGTGTCATGTGCTTTTCTGTAGGTTTTTAGGTCAAGCGTGATGTTTCTCTCTCTTTGTGTGACCATGGTATGCACACGCTTCTGATGGGAGGTGAAGCTGGAGCCTTTCTAATTCTCAGTGGCAAGAAGGTGCTTGTGACTTGAGAATGTCTCAAACTAAGGAGTTCAGTGTCTGCCTCCAGTAATGGCATCTATCGATGTCTTGGAGATTACAGACTTTTCACCACGTGTCCTTGTGACCCTTATTTTTCCCCCAGAATGGGACATTGTGGATGTTGTGCTACTGGTTGCATTTCAAGCAGTGTTTGAAATTGATTTGTGCGAGCTACCTTGAATGTGACTGCCATTCCTTGTTTGGATTTGATGCTTGAGAAACGAGGCACACAATACACGGGGAGCTTTTCAGAAGTTCTGTCAGCCTCTCTTCTTGGTTTGATGTAAATTTTCTGTGTCCTAGGCTTACTCTCCTTCCAAAACTAGTGGAGATGGGTGAGGTTCCAGGACAGGCTTCACTGGTGTCGGGGAGCAAAGGTGATGAATTTGTCTCTAAAGATGAACTTTCTTCCTAGCTGGTGGAGTGATTTTAGTTTAGAGACAGTGAGGTAATTAAATTATTTCCAGCTCAAGACTGAGATGCACATGGTCCACGTTCTGTTGCTTGTGGGAGAAATGCCTTTTCTTGTTCCGCTGCCTAGTAGATGGAGCAGGCTGCTACTGCAGCCTCGCAGCCCTCTGTGTCTTGCATTCTGTGTTTTAACTGTGTTGTCTCCTCTTGAGCAGTGATGGAAGAAGGCTCTGTTTGTAGCTGCCCAAAACATGCTCCAAATGCTGCAGGGACAGCTCAGCGCCGAGGCGATGCAAGGGTCTGAGCTATCTGAGCCGTGAATCTCAGCCGTGCTGGTTTTGCCTTTTTTTTTTTTGTTCTCGTGCTTGTACCTGGGGATGGGCAGGGGATAAGAACAGTGAACAAATACGTGGTTGCATGAGAGGGTTGGTTTTTTTTTTTTTAAGGATATTGTCTTCAGGGAAAGTACCAAACTGGGTTCACCTCCACCTTGCGGCGCAGAAGTGTGCAGTGGCTCGACTAAAGCAGGACTGCTGCCGGGTGGAAGGGCGTTGTGGTCAGTGCTGTAGGCCTGATACCCGAGTCCCTGGCAGGGAAAATGCTGCGAAGCCCGGGGCAGTATTTTTGCTTTTCTTCACTCTGTTTTCTATAGATAAGTCTGCGGCCCTTAGAAGAGGCTGCCGGAGTGTATTTTGCCCAAGGTCCTGTGCAGACTGCTCTGGGTGACCCTGCTTCGGCAGTTGGTTTGACTGGGTGACCCACAGAGGTCCCTTCCAACCC
>Ga0181612_183003_pt1 | contig 17954 bp, 10 predicted proteins | sample HoacroProtozoa21_FD_119630 | JGI IMG/M metagenome (GOLD analysis project Ga0181612, IMG submission 119630) | Hoatzin crop microbial communities from Cojedes, Venezuel. Combined Assembly of Gp0051906, Gp0051904, Gp0051908 | reverse complement strand
GTTTTTTTTTAAAAAAAAGAAAGAAAAAAGTCAAATGACAACAACCCATTTTCACTCCCAGCATATAAATGCTTTGAGCAAGCAACACGTTCATAATTACTCAGTTAGTATACATGAATAAATGTTTCACTAAGTGCAGTTTAAGGACTTCAGTGTTACAAGTATTTTATATATAAAGCTTTAAAGTCTTGTAAAGCATAACAGTTTCCATTAAAATAGCGTTATATTTTTGGTGTTTGTGAGACTTCTTAGCTTAACTATATTCCTCAGAATATAAATAATGATGATAGACCTTCGATATTGTAAACTACACTAAAACAAACAAGCAAACAAAGGTTAAACTATCTTTTAACCTCTGCAATACTCGAAATCACAACCTAGGTGTAAGCATAACAATATTCAGCCATTTGCACCCTGCTGATTGATCAAAGCAAATTATTTTGTTGAAACATAGTGTGATAGTCTCTAAGACTCGAAACATACACTCTTCTTTACTTCACTTTACCTGCAAAGAAAAAGACGTGATTCTCAAAAAAGATGCCATGCACATGCATGTTAGAAGTTCTCAATGTTTAAAGGTTGACTGACCTAGACAATGGTAATAATTATTCAAAACCATTAAAGCACATTTTGTTGCTGTTTTTATCCACTCCTGCCATTAGAGACCACATCTATTGTTTTAAATCCTCAGTTCACTTGTGTTGCTATTATTTATACTTGATTTATGTGTTTCTGTTATTTTTGTTATTTTTAGCTGGTAGAATTTACTTTATTTCTTCACCTCAATATCTTAAGGGCAACAGAAGCAATACAGAATGGAAACAGCAGCCTCATTGTTAAAAAGGCAGTCCTCCCTTCATAAGCCTGAAATTTTATTTTATTTTATTTCCAAACACACATGAAGATCATGATGACAATTACTGATTTCAATATATTAAAATCAGTGTATCCACACTCTTAGTTAATTTTCTGTCCTGTAAGGTCTGAGGAATCGTACCCAAATATTTTGCACGAGTGATAAAAAAAGAGAGTTTGAAATTAGTTATATGAAATAATTAAAAAGAAAACTTCTAATTTGGTAAAGCCACATTATGGAATTCTATATGCCAGTAAGTAATCAACAAGACCCTAAGAGAAAATGTCTTTTTGTAGCACCGTATGATATAAATCGCCTTTGTGAGCAAGGACGAATGTCAGTCAAAATTTGGTGCTTATTCTCGTCTTCTCATATCTGGACCTGAAGCTCATAGACAAACTTTTTTGTGGCTCTTCCAGCAAGTACGTGACTGTGATGGGAAGGTCATAAAGTGTTTTTCCGCACTTGTTGAAGTAACAGACTTCTTAAAAATTTCCTGTGAGAGAAGTGCTTGAATCTGGCACCCTCCCTCAGCCAGGAGAAACACTTAATTTCTTGCAGGATTGCTTAAATTGCAGAAAGGTTCCCTGAGAGAAATAGTTTGTTATTACAAAAGACAGTTATTTCCATAACTGCAATCACACACAGTGGGTTAGCTATTACAAGGCTTAGATTGTATCTGGCCATTTTCTATTAAAAGAAAAAAAATACCACAAACCAAAAGCCACCTCCAAACTTTTTGCTGCTTCTCTGCAGAATTTTTCCTTGCCAATTCATAAGAGCTTTTTCTGGGGTAGAAGCTTTACTCCCCAACAATTTGCTGAATGTGGAGTACGACATGTATTCTAACTCCCATCTGATCACGCAGACATAGGGGCAAATATCAACATGTATTTAGATATGTAATAATGAAGAGCAGTGTCAGTTTAGATTTGCAAAAAGCGTAACACTATGCATCAAAGTCCTATGGAAAGCAAAAGGGAGAGACACCAAATTCACCGAGAGTTTTGAATAACTAACAGTAGCTGATAATCTGCTTCTCAAAAATCTAAATCTCCTCAAATTTGGAAAGCAGTGTTTAGATTCCAATATCTCATACCTAAACCCTGAGCACTGATTTTAGATGCAGAAACACTCCCCTAAAAATTATCTTGGGCAACGATGACCAGGAATCACACAGACGTCCCCTGCGTGAGGCTCCTCAGATCTTTTCTTTGTTACCATTTACTCATCTCCCTGTACTGAAATAGATATTTAGCATCCTACAATTATTTCAGTTTCAGCTGCAATAGAAACAGAAACCTGCACACAGGACAAACCCCAAGAATCGGACATAATCACCTCCGAAGTAGAAGGTCACTAATTGACAGAAAGGCTGAAGCTTTGCAGGCTTGGTCAGCCCAAAAAGAACAGAACACCAGCAACACTTGAGAACGAACCAACCTGTGGCTTACGATAGTCTACTTTTTTGTGCCAGAATTAGCAGTTATATCATAAATAAACTAAAATGTATCTGGTCTTTAGGACTTGAACTATCTTTTCTCATCCCTCTTAAAACCAAGATTAAATGCAAGGTACAGATAATTTTTCCAAGAAGCCCCATCCACCTGCCATCACAGTTATTCTTTACAAAGCACATAGGCGAAGACAAATGATGTCCTGTTTAAATTCCCATGATGAAGTGTTTCTCAGAGATGAGTCATAAGCCATGGTGCACTTCTAGTGTACTGTTAATTAGCATGTCATATACCTATTTTAATCACGATACTGGAACTATACGATGCCACTGAAAGTGTGAAGTCTTTCTAAAACAATATTAGGAAAAGACAGAGTGAGAAAAATTGAAAGCAAGTCTGAAATGTTATTGGCAGCTTCCTTTTTATGGTTTATTGTTGCAGCCTAAGGAGTGCCATACTGGTGCAGTCAGAGCCAAAGAGCTGCAAAATCCTGCTGTGCCATTTCGAAGACCAATTTCAGTTCCATTCTCTCCAAAAAGGAAAGCTACAATTAAATCCAGAGACAGTGTGAGTGAAAATTTAGTTATTTATTTAAAGCTCGGTGACAACAGCCCTGAACATGTCTTTCTGAAGTCAGCGTCACCAGGTGCATAGGCAGCAGTGATGCAAAGATTTACACTACAGTCTACTGTTTGAAAACTGGTTTAAAGTGTCACTGTTATGGCAATTAAATGCCTTAGTGTAGCGATCCATCTCCCAATTCAACAGTGTCACTGTTACCAATCTATTAAAGCCTCTCTTTCTAGCAGACGTTGACTGAAATCAAAATTTGTAACAATAAAAATTTTAAACTCTTTAGCTCACCAGCTGAAACATTAATTCTCAGCAACAATGTTTTCCTCCAAAAAGACAGCTTGGCCTCCATCAATAATTAACAAAAACATATTAAACATACCTTAAAAATGTCATCCTCATCAAAAGACTACATTGACTTCTGTCACTATTTCTAGTTTTAAATTAGGGAAACATTTACTACAACTGGGTATCTCTCAACTCAGATTAACTTTTTTAAGCCTCTTGATTACGTTACACGTATGTATACCACACATGCACATTTACAGTAGACTGTCCACAGCATCCATACGCACAAGCATACACAGCCATGTCACCGTATTTTGTGTTCAGAAGCAACACTGAGACATCAGCAATAGAATTATTTGGAAAATACAGTACTACAGTGGGTCCAGTTAAGCTGCACAGTAATTTCATTTTTTGCAAGTTTAATGCAACAAAAAACATCCTAAAAATAAGTATGTTCTGACTTGTCTATTTTCACTATCTGGTACCGAGTACCACAGTTTTTGAGGTTCTCCAGAAGGCAAAAAGAACAAGCAAAAGCCCAAAGCAAATGAACCCTCTCCCTTCTCTGACTAACAACTGCCTATGCAAGCTCGCAACATTCTTGTTTGGCTGTTCTGAAGAAAATCTTGTAGCCTAGATTAAAACTCTAGTGCTAGTCAGGACTATAGTCCCTTACAAACCTTTCAATGATTAGTTCCACAGTATTCAAGACCACTACCAAGACATGATCAGTGTGATTCAAAGTTAAATTGTCCCCAGGGTATACTACATTTGAACAAGGTCAAAGTTGTAAACTCTGAGTGGTTAGTACATAGTGGTTAGTATATAGTGGATGCCACATCGCTTAGCCAGTTTTAGGAGAACCTCACAAGCAGGGACAGGCATTTTGATGTTAAGCTGTGTCTTGTGACAGCCGGCATAGTAAAAAGACCATTCTGTTATAATTCTGAGAGGTTGTGTGGATCCACAGAGAAACTACAGGATGAGGTCTCACATGTTCTGCTATTCCAGACCTCTGTATGCTCTAGAGTCTCTTTAGCTGTGTCCTTTCACTAGTCCCTTCAGCACATTTCCAGGGCATGGACACTGCATGAATCCTTTACAGAGAGTAATATAAGGGTCCCGTTGCTTTAAGTACGGAGAACTGGTGCTGGACATGCCCAAACTTCATACTGTTTCCGCTCTTACCAGTATTCTTGGTATAACCATATTCATGGCTGTTCTTCAGGGACAACTGCTGATCAAACCTAAGAAAAACCACCTTTGCTAACAGTTTCTAAATTAAATTATTCTACATAACTCTATACAAATGCTACGCTAACATATATCTATCCAAACAAACCTACACATATTTCCTATCTCTCCACTCCATTATTTTTTCTGTATAGTTTGAAGTATTTCCTTCTGTAACCTTCTTCTCTGCCAGTAGTTCTTCTCACTAGCCACACAGTCGAATACATTGACTTTATCAGAAAAGTAGCCACCCTTGTTCTCTCGCTCAGTGCTTTCCAAGTTGGTCCACCATTTTTTTTCAAAAAGTTTGCACTTAGTCTTTTCAAATTTTTAGCCATCCCACTTCCCCAGAAGAGTTACAGGAAAGCTTTTCATGCTAACCTCACTCTGCGATTACAGCTTTCAGAAGCTCTTGGAAGCAAAGAGACACAGTAAAGAGCAATCAGCTTTACATTCACAATATTTCTGAAATACATACATAGAGAACATCAGAAACATCACACAGAATTCCAGACCTCCATGTAGAAAGACCCAAAACTGTTGTTCGAAAGTCTTCTGCCAACCATCTGTCCTGCAGGTGCTGCAACCAACCTAACATTAAACCACCTGGACAGCACTCCTACCAGAGTCATAAATGAGCAAGGTACCTACATTTATTCCAATTCGAAACATTTGCTTCAATTAAATTTATCACAAACACAATGTAGCAATCACAAGTTACTCCACAGGCAAATAGCCTTGAAGCAGAAGTTACCAATTCTCCTCCGAATGCAGTGTGAAAAGATCTTTGCCACCTGAACGCTTTTCCATTAGAACGTGCTAGGTCTTCAAGGCTGGATAACCACAGAAATAGCTTGCAATATGCAACTATACATCTTCCCCTGCTCTATATGCAATGGGAAGTCATGTGCTGTCATTTGTATGCCATGTTCTGGCCTGAACCCTATCTGGTAGGGAGTTCGGGCCTTGAGATAAGGCCTCCTTCACTGACTTTAAAACCATCTTGCTCAAGAAAGAAAAGGTGTGGCACAGGTGGTAATTAACTAAGTCCATGCATCTCACAGAGAGTTTCCTGCATATTGAATACTTGAGAAAAAAATCCCATTCTGCCCACTGGACCAGCATTAGTTTCCTCTGCGTAGCTGGAGTTGCCAATGTGTTTCAGGGTATTTCAGGAAGCCCATGGTTCCAAGGCTGCTGATTTGAAGACCAGGTTTTAATATTGTTGGGCATACAAACGTGAGAAAAAGGAGGAATGTTTCTATTCCTGCAATCAAACCAAGTTTCTGCGTCTCTAGAGAGGTCCATTCTGAAACCATATGTTCTTTCTTCCAAAGTTTGTTGTTTGTGTGGATTTTTTTTTTTTAACAGTATTCTGGCCAAATGGTGCTCAAGGTTCCCAAGGCAACACAAAGACAATCAAGAATAAAGATGCAGCTCGCCATATTTTTAAAGTTCTGACATCTACAGGTGAACTGGTCCAAGCACTGCTGTAGAACAGGATAAAGAATCGCCCATACTGAAGACTACCTCCCTCTTCCATAGACGTTTCTCCATTAGGCATTCATGTTAATTAATTTTTACTTCAGGTACCCTTTATTCTAGACAAAAGTCTTTTGGCTCATCAGGTACTGCAGTTCTCTAACAAGCCACACTCAGATTTAGCCAAATCCACAATTGTGGCATGGAGAGCTCAGAAGTGTATGCAGGAAGACTGCTGTACCATTTCAGCTTAGATCTTTGTTTAGTGGAGATAGGGATCTGTGCCTGACAGGAGACAATTTATGTCCTTAACGTATTCACTCCATCTAAACATCAAGTCCTCAGCACTTGACATAATGACATTCTGGTCAGACTGGGACTTCTAGGTCTTCAAGCACTTCAGGACAATGTGGGAACAAGCACAAAGGCAAAATAAATTACAGTCCACAGTTTTGGGGTTAAACAAATCCCTGACTATTAGGCATTATGATGGGATCTTTGTGAAGACATATTACACCAGAAGTACTTATCAGTACATTCTTCAGTTGAGCTACTCAATCCATGTTGTTTTCAAAGACTCAGGAACGTATAACCGTTAGATCTGAACCACACTGATAACTCTTTTTACTATATGTAATGCATACACCACTGTGGGCATTCTGCCCACCTCTAGATTTCTCACTCCATGGTGTGAAATATTTTGGATTTCCTCTAAACCACTCAAAACCTAGACCTAAGTTCAATGTCTGCATTCTACACCTCTAATCTGAAACAATTTACTACCAGCTCCTCGAAAGTATATAGAACATACGTTAAATGGGTGACCATCTCACTGGACTAAGTAATGAAACAGGGTTTTAACTTCAGAGGATCACAGATCTGGATCATTATCAGACTCGTCTATTTTGAAGTGTGGCAGTGAACACCATCTAATTTTCAGCATACAGGTATTTGACAAACTATTACTGCTGCCCTTTCGAGTAGTTTTAACAAATACTAAAAAGATTGAAACGTGAAGGAAATTAGAATGTCTATACTATACAGTCCCACTGTAACACCAGCCATGATTAGCACGGCAAAAAGCCATGAAACCTCACATTGCTATGACACGGACAGAGGAATAAATCTATTTAGAAATTTCCTGACTGATTCTTAGTATGTAGTGAACACACTTAAAAGGAAAAATGAGGCTTCCCATTATAAGTGTAGGTGACTGCAGTCATGAGTCCTCCTCCAAAAGCATCTTCCTACCTACCAGCCATCCATCTTAGTCTGCACTGCTTTCTGCCTTCTGTTGTGTCTGATAGACAAAGTAAGATGATATGTTTCCCAAAATAAATCAGAATTTTGTAAAAATTAACATACCACACACATGAAAAAACCTTGTTAGAGACATGTAATCCAATACTGCAAAATGTTGATAACTAGACTGCATTTTAAAATATTTTTAACAGATTACACATCACAGAAAAGTTGAGGTATAACACTAGGAAATTGTTTTTAAAATAGCAATATTTAAATTTGCTTCTTCCACTTCCAGTGGAAAAACTGGCAGTGGCCTAACTGTAACTGGAATACGCAGCCACTATTTGAAGAAAAAAAACATTAGATGATTCATCTAAGCATTCACCTGATTTAGAGACAAGCTTTCATATTTGTACAGTGTACCCAGACATCACGTTAGGAAGGGCCAAACGTTATTTACACACACAACACCACACAAGAAGTGAACCGCATAAAAGGACTAAAAAGCTCTTATCAGAACTATCAAAATAGGGTCAGGATCAAAATGAAGCTCAAACAAAAGGTGAGAAATAACAAAGAATACAGTAATATTAAGAGATACCCAGGAGATCTCTCGTGTGAGTTTTAAAGTTTAAGCATTATTCCAGTTTTCACAGGGGTCGGTTTGGCTTTTTGTTTGTTTTCATCTCTCCCTCTCTCTTGATGTGTATCTATGTATGCATATATGGTAATATTCCACCACCTGAAGTTTTGTTTCAGACCAGTATTCTTTGCTCGCTTGAGCCCTTTCTGTAGCGCTACTGTCCTATACTAAGCAATCATTCCTGTAATGTATTCCATTATTCTATTACATGTACATTTGAACATTTTTTAAAAAATTCTACAGGGAAACTATTAATTTAAAAAAGTGATTCAAAAGAGACATTTTTCTAATATGGTATCCACATTGAAGAGAGGAATTTGGAAGGTCTCCATGCTTCTGCAGACTGCTGTATGTTCCCTGCAAGAGGTCACTACTCCCTAGGGCTCAAAATGTTAATCACGAACAGCGGCTATTTCTTCTTCTCTGGACAGTTTGTACATGTTAGGCATTTTACAAGCATTTCTGCAACTCCTCTATTGAATTATTGGCAGCACACTACAAAATGTATACATTGGTTCTATAGCCTAGGTAGCTCAATACTCTCAAAGCTCTAACTTCATAGTTTTAAGACTAAACTATAAAAATCCTGAGATAAATCAAATCCTTCTTATCACATTATCATTGACTTTGAGAGCTAACTTGACAACAGTATTTTAAGTACGTCTGTGAGACCAGCAGAAACTCTTTAAAGAATACTACTGCCAGGATAAACTTCTTCCCTCTGACTTTGTTCCCCGAGTTCCCATCCAACACACCCATTCTCCTTTCGGTAAGCGCAAAGCTCCTCCTTGACACCCCCCTCCCCCCAAAGAACAACCATACTCACGTGCTCATAGGTATTACGGCCAAATTTACATTTCGGGTTTAGTAGAAGGAGATACGCTTCACCAGACCTACCATCACCCATAGAGTCAGCAAAAATGTTCTGGTACATTCTTCATCAAAGCATGCCCGGTTCAGATTTTACCGTGGCAGCAAACGATAAAACCAGTTACTCACATCCAACCCACAGAATCCTGGCATTAAGCAGAAATCTAGCCAAATACCTAGGACAGTAACAATTGTTGCTGCTAAGGAGACATTTGGCAAATTTCCAGGGCCCCAAGAATAAAAGTTACTCTGCTGATTTTTGTTTATTTATAGAGTCAAAAATAAGCACAGAAACCGTAGAATGTGCAGTTGTTTTTCTTCTCCTCAGTAGGAGGATTTTGCTTTAGTAGGAGGTAAATTGCCCTCTGTTTACATTGTCTGTAATAAAAGCCTGCAGATGAGCAGCCTTGTCCTCATGCTGCAATTACAAGGAGGGGGCTTTTGTGGTCTGCGCTCTAAGACTCCGCAGGCCTCAGCTAGCCTTTTGGCCACTATTCGATCGCCCTCCACTTTTGTACGACTGTATGTTAAGCGTCTTCAAATCTCCAGGAGGGTCAAAGTATGGGAAATTTATTTAATAATCAAGCCCGTGCCCAGCCCTTGTAGATAATTAGCTTTTACAGACCATTATCTATAAGCCTACAGACTAGGGGCTGTGATTCTCAGGCAAACGCCGAAATATTTTTTCTGAATAAACTTAAGCAGGCGCTAACTTCAGGCATACAGAGAAGCGACTGACTGGTTATGAATAGACTTAACCACCCATCTAAATACTTCAGTGTGTTAACGTCCTTGGTTTGGACAGCGTTTTGTAAGCATTTACGCAGAGTGGGAACACCGAGAACACAGCGACTTGCTCTTCTAGCCACGGCGGCACAGCAGCTACGAAGCTGTACGTATTACAAGCTTCGTTAAACCGGAGCAAGGTATTATGTTTTGGGGGGATTTTTTCCCCTATTTTGTCTCCCTCCTGGGCGGCGAGCGCTGTGCACGCGGCTCCACTAGAGGTCAGCCTGCCCCAGAACCCCGCAGCCCGCGCACGCCAGAACCTTCCGGCGCCGCTTCATCCCGCAGCAGGATTTCTCCAGAGCCGTCACTTAGATCCCTCGCTAAAATGGAACAACGGGAAGATATAACAGCGCATTTCATTTATGAATGACCTATAATAAATTATTCTGAAGTATTCCAGGTGCCACACGAGAGAATGCTTTGTCTGCACACGAGCTATATTTCACAGACTTTAATTTGGCTGACGCATAAAACTCATTTGACATTTTGCAGGTGTTTCTTTGAAAGGATATTTGGTTCTTGTTGAGCGTTAAGGTATGGAGGCAGGGTAACCTGGGTAGCAGAAGGTCATTTCCGAGTAGATTGTTGTCCAAGATCAGCTCTTCCAAGTAACTGAATGTTTTCAGTCCTTCCAGTGACCTGCAGACGACAAAGGCAACAGGAAAAATGATACTCCACTAAATCAGGGAGGCCATTATGAGCCGAAATAAATATTTTAACCTTCCCTTTCAGGAGTGGGAATAGTTTTGGTTTGGGCCTGTCAGAAGAGTGAATGACAAGCACTAGCAGCAAGGGGAGTGCTGGCACTGCAACACATCCTTCACAGGCTGGCAGGATGAAGGATGGGGGTCACTTAGTGAGTAGCCAGGATCCAAAACAAAAGGCTTCAGATATAGGGCCTGCAGGATGAATTTGTCAATGTCTTGTGCCTTCAGGCACCCAGCCTCGCCTGACCCTAACCTCCATTCCCAAGATAAATAACTCTGTCACAGTTCACCTTCATTCCCTGGACACAAATTTAAGTTGTCATCCATCATTTCTGCCAAGAAATATCATACCCCGCTAACAATAATAAATATAACTTCAAGTATCATTTCTTAGCAGTTACCTTACATGCAATAATAGGAAATGGGGAAGGGATTTTCTTTTTTTTCCTTTTTATTAACCACTTCATTTGCTTCTTCAGTCCCTGCAAACAAAATAAAATGTTCTCTACAAAATAAAATGCAGAATTGCTCCAGACAGAACAGGCAGTTGCTTTCTTTTCAGAACTCACTGTCCCACTGTCAAGCCACAGGTCAGATTGCAGAGAGCACCTTTAAAAAGGAACATTTCACAACAGGGAAGTGCAGATGACGGCTTGTAAATAAACAAGCTTCTGGAGGTATTCATTCCTCTGATAGCAAACTACAGGAAAAAAAAAAAAAAAACCCCAAAAAAAAAACGCTGGTTCCTTGTTAAGGCATCTGTTCCAAACTTGACTCTTAACGCTTGCACATTCCAACAGGAAAAAAAAGCCCCACACATTAATCAACTAAGACACATGGTATACGGAGCATACGCACAGACACGCATTCACAGCTCATTCACCTACCAGACACCTAAAGATATGCTGAGATTGCATGACCTGACAGCTGATCTACTGTGCCTACCAGTGGGAAGATCATCACTGTATCTCCTGGCTGTTTTAGAAAATGTGATGAATCAGGGAGATGCAGGCTATACCATTTATTTGGCTTCCAACGACATTTATACCGAGGGGATTTCCTCACCCTCCCCCCAGTTTTTGGCAAAGATCAAAATACAGCCCAGGTCCCTGTAAGAGAGTTCTACAGGCACCACTACTGGAGGAAAATGCAAATATTATTAGAAAGTATACGGGTTTCAAATGAGACAATTTAACATCCATCTGTCCAACAAAAACAACATACTGCTTTTGTAAACAGAACTTACTGAGCACTTATAAATCACAGTTAGAGGGTTCAAACAACCAAAACGAAAACAAGTCCCTGACCTTTACACTGGGTACTGTACACTAAACTATGAATATTCAAGTAACATTTGCACAACACTGAGATGGTGTATTTCAGGCCAAGGACCCCAAAGTGCTCACACTCCGTCAACTTGGCGTTCTGCAAGGGAGGGGCAACTATTACTGCTGCCGTTTTGATGCTGGGCAGCCAGACCCAAAGAAAATTTGCCATGCCTACACCCTATGGCGTATCTACATCGTTAGAATGCCTTGAGACTACAGCCTCTGAAGCTGGGAGAAGAGAAGCCTCTATTATAAACATCACACTGAAACAATCGCCACAGAAACAGTCGCACTTTTTACATTCGCCTTTAACAAGTCGTTTTGGAAAAGCTCGATTCAGCATACGTAAACCGTACCCCATTAAGAGCTGTATTAAGCTAGCTATTTCAGCAAAGGATCACAACAGACTTGGTGTTGCCAAAGTCAAAATCAGAAGAGAGATCAGCAAACGTTTCAGCCAGCGCTTTCCCCCAAAGTACCTTTAAAAGGCAAAATAACCCAGAGGAAGTAGCAGTGAGTTTATCAAGCTGTTATGAGTTCTCATTTCAGTTTATTTGACAAACCTAGTTTAGCAAATTCCCCTTAAATACTCTTTATTATATAAATAGTGGATTATTTCCAAACCTCACATTTCAACGTAAGGCTCCGACTTGCGAAAGGAGTTCATAGAAGGCCACCTCCTTGTCAACACCACAGAGCCTTATGGGATGTTAATGGGCCCTTTGTGAAAAAACATTGCTGAGGTTCTGGTCAGTGTCAGCATCAAAACACACATTGTTCCTGAGTTATGTTATGCAAATATAATACTCTTATCATGAGAATCAGCAAATGGTTGGCAACTGGCACGGAGAAGAAAGCGCGCATCCAAAACTGCTGCAGGGGAGGCATAAAACAAAATGACAAGGCATGAAGCAGGACAAAAGGCTGGGAAACACTAGAGGGAGTTGCCTATTGAAGCAGCCTTTCTTTCACCAGCCTGGGCTGAAAACAAGGGTGCTAGTTTCACAGATAGGCAGAGAAAATGTTGCGCAAATCTCCTTACACCTGTCCGGTTTTGATAATTTTTTGCCATGTAATGTTCTTAGCTGCTCAGTTAAAAAGGAGCCATGTTACACAGGGGGTTGCTTACTAATCGTTGTTTTCCTGTCATCAGAGCAGCGTGCACTTGCCGATTTAATCACCTAAATTCAGAGTCCAGGGAGATGGGAGGGGTTGCCACAGCACAGGGAGAGATGGTATAGCCATTAACATAAATTTACATCCGTATGTTATTTTGCTATTCACAGAACTCTTATTTTTTTCATCTTAAGCGGAAGAAAAAACTAGCACCAAAACTAAATCGGTAAGACAGTTGGTAAAGAAACAAAAAAGGAAAAAAATGTGTTTGCTATCATTCAGTGACACTAGCTACTAAATTCCAGGCAACAATCTCTACCATCATAACCTGTAAGGAAATATTGCCCAGCAGTTGTACTCTAGAATTTAAAAGTTTTAAGTACAATCCACGCAATTAGTTTTAGAACTAATAGTAGAAATGGTAGAAACTTCAGCGAGTCCCATAACTTCTACATGCCTCAATTTCCCACCTGCAGATGGGGGATAAGCAAGGATTGCAATCGTGAATTAGTATATCGAAAGCATTTTGAGATAGGAATCGCTACAAAATATTGGCATTTTTATTTTGAGTGAGGGTGAGATAGCTGTATTAATGTACTCCAAATACTTCCTCCTGAGCCCATTGCAAAAGAGGGAAGGAGCGCGTGCATACACACAGCGCAGCAAGCAGCACGCAAACACCCTAAGAGACGAGTAGAAAAAGAGGGAAATCCCCAAGAAACAGAACCAGTCTAAAATGAAGTCTGCGCTGTTTTCTCAGAGTTCTCAGCAGAAAAAATGTCTCCCTGTATTGGTATATTAAAACACGCACACAACCTTGCCCCCACAATACAACCAGCACTGAAGGGGCAGTGGCAAGTAGCTGTTTTCCCTGCTTTCTGAAGGCTACTAAACATCACGAAGGTGCGCTGCGGGTTGCTTTTCCCTGCTCTCCTGACACGAGAGCTGCCCCTTCTTCTCACCCACAGGTACCATCTCAGTTACCTCATCGCAGGGCTCACGCGCTGCTCCCAGAGGAGAGCAAGTGCTGCCAGGAGATTTCCATTGCAATTTCCAAAGTCACATCAAACTGACAAAACATCACAACGTATTCAGCGCTGCCTCATTCAAACTGAAAAAACTTTAGGTTTCCACTGTAATTAACCCTATCCTCGTTAAGATAATTATGATCAAGCTCCTTGTCACAGCTAATATCACAGCATCATTGCCTATGGCTCACGCTTTGCCCTCATTAGCTTACAAAAACACTGCGCTAACCAGGAGACTGACTCCCTCTGCACAACGACTTAAGATGTTCCCTAAGCAGACAGTAAATAATCCTTTAGAATACAAAGGTCTCAGAAACGTCATTTTATCCAAGCCCTTCGGCTAATCAGTATGATTTCTTCCAGCTTTCTTTTCCGTAACTCATTCATGGTTTGTAACAAAGTTTTACTCATCAAGGAACGTCACAGTGGAGATTTGTTCTCTTGATGTGTACGCATGGCAATTGTCAACTACGCTATTTCATACGGTCCCTCTGGCCTGACGGGGATTTGGTTGCAATGAAAGTAAAGAGAAGCTCTTCTTTTTTGGTAATATTTGACAAGGAAAACACAAGATTGGATAAACGAAATAAAGCAGAAGCCTCTCAAGTAACGGACAAACCTTGGTACTCCGCAAGTTGTCCTTGTCCGGAAGAACAAGCTGTTCAGAAGTATGTGCTGAAAAAGAAGCGTTCCTCACATTTTAGCCCACCCCTCCATTAATAAGACAGCTGCCTCGTATCTAATGAGTTTTTCCTCCTGTTTAACAGGAAAAGAGAGAGCAGTTAACAATATGTAAATGTGAGAGTTTGGCTTTAGCCTTGAAATTGATTTGCACTCTGTTGACAAGAGATAGCCATTACCAGAAGTTAAAGACAGAGTTGTTACAAAACATGAGCTTTTTAAAATACCTTTTTTCTTGCCTTTTATGTTTTAACAGATTACAGGAGAGCAGAATCAACTTGAGAACCCTAGGACTAGATAATTTCTGTATTTAAAGACCAGAAGTGTAATTTCTATTTCTCCAGCACCTGCCAGCCAAGGAGCACAAAGCATTTTTTTTTTTTTAAATTAATGAATTACTGTTTATAAAACCTGCTGAGCTTAAAATTCCATTTTGTAGTAAAGCAGAGAGAGGTTAAGTGACTAACGAAAGGTGACCTCCAGCAATTTTCTAAGAGACAAGAAATAAAACCCAGAGCTCCTGACTTCTAGTCCTTTGACTTAACCTCAGCTAAACAAAACAAAGAGCAATAAATAAATACTATCTATATAAATGTATAAGACGTGTAAATGTAGATATTGAGTAATTCCCTGGGAATGCAAAATATCATTTCCACTTTACTCGCTTTGATTCCTGTTCAATTTTAAACCCCACTTCATCTGAAATACAGCAAACAAATAAGGGGGAAAACTCAAGCCATCTCCAATTCTGCTCTGATGGTGGAAGGGGTTCAGCGAATCTCCTGTGCAAACTCCCCTGGGCTGAGGCCTCTGTCAGCATCCTCCTCTCAAACCTGCTGGGGGGGTCTGCTCTAAACATACCTCTCACCTGCGAGTACAGCAAAATAAACAATCCATTTTGAAGACAACAGAGTGGCTAGAACTCAGCTCAAATTCCAGGGGAAAAAAAAAAAACTCTCACTATTATAATCACAAAAATACTGCAAATCGAAGGTTTATGTATTTTCTGCACACAGAGATAGTAATGGCAGATAAACTACAAGTAAAGCATTGAAAAGTGACCTCTACACCATTCAAGCATTACAGCTTTCCTTTTCTGCAGTCCTACTCGGTGTTTATACCTATTTTTGTGCATGACAATACATCCAAAAAGATGCATCCAACAGAACAGAATATGTAACGGACAGTTCTGACATGACTTCTGGACCAAAGCAGAACAACAGAAAAAAAACCCCACTGTAGTGAAAGTAAAGAACTTCCAAATTTCTAGTGCGGGCCAGGCCCCAGGTGAGACCAGACAAAGTATAAAACAGTAATCATAGAATTCTGTTCAACGAAGAACAAGCCTACCAATATTTCCAAAACACGAAATGATTCTTTTTGTCTAATATCAGAGCGAACAGTAGTATTTCGCAGGCTATCTAGAGGTAGCATTTTGCATCTCTTCCAGTCAATCTGTTTCCAGCTTTGTGTTGCTAGATAGAAAATACATGGAAGCAGCGCTCTGAATAAAACTGAAGGCAAGCCTGTGAATACGGTCAGCAAAACAGAAAATGGAAAGAAAGGAATGAGCAGAATCATTAAATACCTGGGAAGAAAAGATCTCCGTAAGAAAAGATTAAACCTGTATTATGAACTGGATCTACAATTAGTTTCCGAGTCTTTTCCTATAAAGGTCATGCTTAACTTTCAGACATACAATAAAATGAATATCCATCCCTTGCTTTCCCCCTTTCCTTACACATTCAAAACATACAAGACCATGTGGGACACCTTATTACGGAAAAAGATCGGGATGAAAACATCTTGCACAACAATCCAACTAGGGCTATGTGAGCACATTCAAATGGCGGGGATTCATGAGAACCCATAATCTTCATCTAGTTTTTACAGTCTTGTTCTGAGCCTTACACAGCAAATTGCATTGCTTTAAAAAAAAAAAAAAGCCCAAACTACTCGATCCCTATCAGCAACCATCCATGCCCAAACCTCAAAGAAAACACAAACAAAAGCAGAGTCAATAAACAGACAAAAAGAGATAAGAGGCCTTCTGAATCATAAATGTTAAGTTCACAACATTTCAAACTCTTTCCTACCAATCATAAAACAGAAATTCAGGATTTCTTGACAGAGAGAGATTTTGCTCTTAACAGCAGCTTTTCAAATGATGGAGTTATCCAAAAAGCAACAATGCAGATTTATCTCACCTGTCTGTAGGAGCCCAGTTACTCCTAACTCCTTACAGCCAGTGACCAAAGATGGGCACTTCCCAAAGGTGAACCAGACCTTCAGCTGAGGCTCAGTGAGGCACATACATTTGGGAGGGATGAACGTAGCTTGTTTGTCCAACGTCTCACAATGAAATCAGAAGAAATCACAACATTGAGGTAAAATAAAGTGTTACAGCTGTGCCCCATACGGGTAGATTATTTACCTGGTGAAATAAACTGCAAATCCCAATTACAGTTTTCAGTAGCTCACAAAAACATATTAGGGTCAACCATTCAGTTGCTTAACCACCATTCCTTCTTACCAAGACTCTAGTCAAAAAACAAAAATATTAAAAAAATAAGATAGACCAGGAAAAGAAATTAACTCTACCATAAAGCAACCTAACTGACCGGGGTGGGGTTCAATTTCTCTTCTAATGAACCTCTTAAAGTCTCAGATTTCACTATGTATATTTAATATAGCTCTACTCAAGAGGATATCCCATTAATACAGCTCAAGCTTTATCATTCATGTTAGGCTTCTCTTTGCTTAAGTTTTTATATGACATCTTTAGGATAAAACTTGCCAAGACTTTATATTTTATTACTGTTACAATTTTGTGTAAATTTAAATAAAATGACAATCAGTGTAATAACTATAGCTTGTGGTAAGGTGGTTTTCATATAAGCCATATAAAATATTTTAAAATAATACAAAATGGATCAGAAAATGAGCTCTTAGCCATCTAATGATTGAACAAGTACAGTATAACACAATACAGCTTGCAAAACACAGTTAAAAATTGCCAAGTAGAGAGCAAGTGACTGTATGCAGTCATATTTTATCAAAGGGCATTCTGGAAAAACCACCACTAGGAAGTCCCTGCAGTTCAATGGACGCCTCACTTCAATAATATTCCTGAGTACAGACTTAAGCATCCTTCTGCTAAAAAGTCTTGAAAGTATTTGGTGAAGAATAACAAGGTTAGAGGAGTTCAGAGAAAAACTTGCATGTGAGCATCTCTCACTTCGTTCGTCTTTTTCCCCAATCTTACACGCTGAATTCAGTCCTAATAAAACAAATCGCGTTATAAAAAAAGATGCAAACGCTGCCGTTTCCTGAACTTGAAAGAATTCAAGGAAGTATTAGTGATTAGAAACAGCAAAAGAACAAGCCAGGATTTACAAACTATAAACCTACCTGTTAAAAAAAAAAAAAAGGAGGAAAGAAAAAACCCTAAAAACCCTCTAATGTATTTCTTCTTAAAGGCTCCTCTCAACTCCATGTGCCAAGTTGAGAACCTATTTATAAGCCCCCTAAAAAACAGTATTATAATGGAAATATGAGCAAATTCAAGTGCAAAGGCAGTGCCATAATGAAAGCTTTACTGTATCTTGGATCAATCTGTCACTCTGCAATTCAGATAGGAACCTGACCCCTCCCCTTT
>Ga0181612_116583_pt1 | contig 17955 bp, 18 predicted proteins | sample HoacroProtozoa21_FD_119630 | JGI IMG/M metagenome (GOLD analysis project Ga0181612, IMG submission 119630) | Hoatzin crop microbial communities from Cojedes, Venezuel. Combined Assembly of Gp0051906, Gp0051904, Gp0051908 | reverse complement strand
GGGCCTGGCCGGGGGGGGCGCCACGTGTGGCCTTTCCTTCTCAGCCCGCGGGGACCCCCCGACCCGAGGGGGGGCGGCGGGAAAAGAAATAAAACCTGGGGGAAAAAAAAAAAAAAAAAAGTCCAAACCAAATAAAAAGAGAAATAAAAGTCGGGGTGGGCTAGGCCCGAACAAAACAGGTGTTTCCGCCCGGGATCGAACCGGGGACCTTTCGCGTGTGAGGCGAACGTGATAACCGCTACACTACGGAAACCCGCGCTGTGAAGCTCATCAGGGCGGCGCGTGACGTTCGCGCGCTACCTCGCCTCACGGCAGCCCCGGCACCGCCGACCCCAGGGCGGAGGAGCGCCGCGCGCGACTCCAGGCGATTAGCGTTAATGAGCAATTAGCGCTTCCAGAGGCCCCGCGCGCCTCGGCAGGCGGCTGAGGTGGGTCTCCCCGGGCCGTGCTCGGACCGCGTTCCCGCTGCGCTCCCCTCGGGAAGGGGCAGCCCCGAAGGGAGCCTGCGGCTCCGCGCTGAGGGGGAGCGGGAGGGGCTCACCCCGGGCCTGGCCCTGCGCCGAGCCATGGGCGCTGCCGGGAGGCCCGAGCCCGGCCGCACCCTCCAGGCCTGGGCGCATCCTCGGGGCACAGCGCCGGGCCTGAGGCCGTACGCGGGTTAAGCAGGGCAGGACGTGCCAGGGCTTGGGGCCATTTCTGAAGAAGCATCTTCTCCTAAGGCAGCTGCCACCAGATGTCGGTAGAATGGTGGCAACAGGGAGCCGAGCTGCTCCGGAGGGAGAGGATCCAGCCCAGGGGACAGGAGCTGGAAGAGGACCGGCCCTGCTCTGAGCAAAAGGACAGACCCTCGGTGGTCCCCCTTCACTGGGGCGAGGGGGGTTGGACTAGATGACCCACAGAGGTCCCTTCCAACCCCGAACATTCTGTGATTCTGTGAAGTTTTCCCTCCCTGCAAATGAAGCTTCTATAGTACACAATGGGCCAGACTCTGTTTCTCGTCACCGGTGTCTCCACAAGGCAGTAGGAGCTGCACAAGGGGATGGGACGGAGCAGGGCGACGTGGCGCTGGCATCACACTGCAGACAGTTTCCTATTGCTGAGGTTTTGGCTAAAGTCCCTGTTGACGATCCCGTATGGTTCTAGGAATATGCTAGTTCCTCTCCCTTTATCTTAATGCGGTGTTAGCAGCTCATACACCCGTGGCAATCGTTCTTTTTTTGGTAAAGCCTCCGCCCTTGGAATCAGGTGGTAACGTGAGAATAATTTTTCCTGTTTTTTCTGTTGAAGTGTGTTTTATGCTCTGCTGGCTGCAGAGAAAAGCTTAGAAGGGAGAAGTGAATCATAAACCCAGACAAAAGCGGAAAGAACCTCACTTTTAATAAAACTTACTTTTAATAAAAATTGCTTTTAATAAAATCTACTTTTACTTTGACAATTTTGTAGCTAATCTCTTGAATTGGGGCCAAAAGGGATAGAGAGGAGGTTGTCACGTGTCCTTTAACTCCAGGACTTGCCAGTACTTTATTCTGATCTGACTTGCGATAAGGATTAGGATATTACATTAAAGTCCATGACAAACCTGAAGCCTTGGAACTTGTTTGCTTCACTTTGCTGTTAAACATCACAGTGTTGCTCTGTCTTTGCCTGCAGCTGGCAGAGCTGGCAGGAGAGGACTCTGGCAGCAACCTTTGGACTGTGCATCAGCTGAGTGCGCTCGGGGCAAACCTAATCAATAGCTGGGGGCAAAGTCCTCTCCCTCGAGCAGGAGGAAGTGGATCTGGAAGTGACCCAAGACCATCAGTTGAAAGATTCAAATGCTTTGGGTTTTGTGTTCTTCCACAGACCTCTCTCAGTCTGGTGATGGGTGGAGGAAGGAGAGCTGCAGACCAGACAGCCCCAGGGAGGAAGCTCTTGGAAGGTACCTGTGGGGAGGCAGAGGAAGAAATTAGACCAAGACATTGTGCTGCCAATGTTCGCTCCCAAATGTTGTGCTGGTCCTTCGTTAAGGCAGCACCAGACCCTGGTAGCCTTGAGACATACCATGTAGATGGTTGTGGGTTCTAGATCTTCCTCACACGGGCAGCTATGGCTTTGAGGGCCCAGACAAAGCTCCCTCCTTGTGCTGGTTGCCTCTTGCTGCAACGGCTCCTGGGGATGTTCTCGCTTTTCTTACAAAGGTCCATTGTCCGCTGACTGCTCAAACTTTGCCCTGCAGGACAGAGAGACTGGCAGCATTTCAGTCTCCCCTCCAGCCCCTGATCAGTCCCACTTCTCTGCTCTGCACACACTGCTCGTGTGTGAGAGCCCCCTCGGCCTCGCCCCCCTCCCCAAGGATGGTCTCCAGAGCACTAGGAAGGACTGTCACATAAATACCCTGGAAAAAGAAAGCACGGGGCTTATTTGGAGGTGAAGGATAGATATTCTCTACTATTATCACCAGCATCTGCCCTTGCTGAACACGGGAACCCTCCCCCAGCCAGCCTTTTCACCAGTGCGCTGAAGGCGGCCATGCTCTGCTTTGTCTGCCTGACACGCGATGGCTGCGGAGTCCCATTCTCCCCTCTTCCTCCCTCCGCTCCCTAAACAGCCTGCGTGGCTGTTACAAGAGACGGGAGCTTGGAGCACTGTGGAGCAGGAGAGCTGACAATCAGGGCTGGGAGACAACGCCGCCTCGCACAATACCCCCCCAATTAGCCATTCATTTCTGCTACCTCTGAAATGGGGAGCAGAGCCCTTGTGCTGGGAGATAAAACAAGAACGGCTTCAATAGCACTGATTTAAATTAGGTCAGGCTAGCTTTTGTGTGGCAGGGACCACACAATAGCAGTCACACGACTGTGGAGGGGAGCAGCATAAAGGAAAAGAGGCCAAGCAAGTGGCACAGATGCTAGGAGTTGGTGGGTGCTGGGAGCTGAGGGGTGTATGGACGGGAGTGATCGCAGAGGGCCAGACACTCCAACCGGCGCATGATGCTAATACATGAAAGGGGGCACGTGGTGAGCAGGGGACAGAGAGGTCAAATGGTCTCTCTGCAGAAATAAAATTATCAGCTAGTTCTGCCACAGCAAGTGGTGGAAGAGCACAGCCACGCATCCTTGGAAACTGGTATTTAGTCAGAAGTGGTTCTGAGGCAAGGAGGTGACCATGCTGCTGACCCGTAACATCCTCCCTGAGCACAAGCCCAAGCCCTGTCGATCCTACGGGGGGAAGAGGGGCAGAGCCCCTGTGGGGCCTTTGTACTAAGGGACTCACTTCTTATACCTCACGCCAGAGCTACTGCTCTTCGTTTTGGCAAAATAAAATCCCCAAAATTGCAAGGGGACAGTAGTTTTTCTGGAGCCAATCAGAGTACGATAGGTACGACGAAGCCTCAGAGACCTGGGTTTCCATCCCCAGCATCAGCCAGGGTGTGCAGACTCATTCCCCTCATAAATTCATCAGAAGTCCACACGCAGCCTGAACACCCAATGTGCTATGAAATCCCATGCTCATTTCTTTATTGATTGGTGGGTTTGGGGAAAAATCAGCAGCTCCTTCAAAATGATCTCTTAACCCAGGCTCTCAAAGATGTCCAAGTGGCTGGCTGCCTGCAGAGAGAGGTCCTGGAGGCAGTTGCCCAGGAGAACATAAGCGCTGGAGACTAGTCCCAGTTATCACCCCAGTATCATTAATATTAGTATTGCTGTTATTACAATAGTTATGCAGATGTTCATGTTTATCTGGCAATGCAAGGAGGGGAGAGCAGCGTGCTTTCTGTAGCAATAACAGCGTGCTCAGAGCTATCAATAAGAGCCTGATCTTTTCAGGCCAGGCTGAGCAAGCTGTTGTCATGATCTGAAGGAGTTTACCCAGGTAAGTTCATATGCAAAGGAAGGCCAGGTAAGTTTAAAAACAAGAGTTCACCCCCACAAGTCTTCCAGGCAGAAATGTCTCTCACTGAGTGGTCTTTTGTGACCCAGATTGGATTTCTACAGGTAACGCTTTTCTACAGTTGGCCAAAGAACTACTGATGTGAGAAAATATGGGCGTGGAAAAGTTGAAAGACATAATCAGCCATTTAATATGGTGTTATTCAGCCTTTTTGAATCAAAGGACAACCTGATATTTTTTGGCAGTTGCAAGCAAAAGTTGTAAGCAAAGACAATATTTAAGCAAAATGTTTATTGCATTACAAAGTCGTAATTTTCTTGCTAGAATTACAGGCATCATAATTTCAACTACAGACAGTAAAAAAGTGGGTGAGCCAAAGAACTGAGTGTGCCAGCCAGTGCCGAAACGAGAAAACTAGGTTAAACTTTGAATTGTCAGTTATTCTGCTTTGTTCACATATGAATGACTTTTTTTAAAACCCAAGACAACTTCGAGTCATTCTGTTGGCCACCTTCTGACCCTCCATGGGCTACGCAGTTCACGCGTTGATTTAAACACACAGAGCTTGATTTAAACATGCAGCTTCCTACAGGCATACACAGGCAGTAGAGTATTCAGTGGTCAGAAGCTGATATTGGAAAGATACATACTAAAAATAAGTTGTCCTTTTTTAACAGTAAGTGTAATTAAGCAGTGAAATAGTGCCTGTTGTAGGGAGGGGGCCCTGAAGGCATCAAGCCAAAACGAGACATGTTGCTAAAGGTATGTTCGCGTTCAGCCAGATGGTCAGAGCTTTGATGCATGAAGCACCAAGCGAAATTATCTACCCAGTTTATGTAGGAAGCCCGTCTGGAGCAACCATAATAGCCCTAATTTCTCTCAAAATACAAATATATGGTTGCTAGTTTTCACTACTTCACTGCTATGCTATTTGGCGTATTTTTAGCATTTTAGTTGTGAGAACACAACTGAAACAACACAACAACAAAGTCCCACTTTGTTTTTTATTTTGCTTTACTTTCTAAAGCCCCTGTCTGCACTGCAGTGAAGACTGGAGGTGCTCAGATACCAAAAGCAGTTTAACTGTGGTAGCACAAAAATCTGTTTTATCTGATGAGTTCTGCTACTGTACTCCGCTCACTTGCTGCTTCCCCTGGTGCCTCTCCCTGCACGTGGTGCAATACAGAGGCAGAAGAGGCAAGACTCCAGCTCTTACAGAAACCTTACAGATGGGATCCCTGTGGGTTACAAACAAGAAGACATAAAAATTGTATATAATCATGTTAATAGTACACACATGAATATATTTAAATAAATCAGAAGTATACAATTAGGTATATATAGCTAGAGATCATTATTCTCAAGCAAATGGCATGACCGGGGATGTTCCTGAGTTGCAATTTTGTCACTCCTGGTATTACTGGGATGGACTCTCTAACCTGAAATGCTCCTTTGAGCCCTTCAGCTCTCCAGCAACCCAAAACCACTCCAAAAACCAAGTACGTTTTGCAGAAGGCTGGCTTATTCATTGGATATTTATTGGCTGATTTGGGTTGGGGTATTTTTTTTTATCATTATTATTACTGTTTGTTTTGCTTATTTATTCTTCTTTTATCAGCTCCAGCTGAGACAGGAGAGGGTGGGAGGAGGGTTTTGTTCCTCTGGAGATAACAGGAGGCTGTGCCTGTGCAGCCATGGTGACAAGATCCAGGGCGCTTTCTGGCTTCCAAGCAATTTGCTCCCCACCCCTGGCTCCCAAGTAAAAGTGGGGCAGAGAGAGAGAGAGGAGCTTTTGTTTCTCAAGTGCTTCAGCTGTTGCTACTAATTAAGCAAAGAGCTCTAGTGCCTTCCCACCTCCCAAGCCTAAGGAGGATCTAGTTGGGCAGAAAGGAGAGTCAAGAGGCTGCGCTGCTGCTTCTCAGCACCCTGCTCTCGCTATAAGGCTCTTCTGTTTCATCCTTGCTCTGCCACAGCCTTGCTGGGTGACCCATAGCCAACCCTACGCCTCAGATTCCCTGGCTGCAGGGGGGAAGAAATGAGAGAGACCAAGCTCAGCACGAGGCCAGATGGAAACTACCACCCTGCTGTTCAAGGTGTTATTATCGGTTTAATGCAATATGTTCCCAGCTTCTCAGACACGCTGACTATCAGCAGATTGCTCTTTCCTTCTCCAGCCTTCCCTGGATGTCATCCCCTTCTCTCTCTCACTGAGATGCCAGCCCTTTCCCTGAGTTCTAACAGCATTTCTGCACCTTCCCCAGTGTGCCTCTGTTTAACCCCCTCCAGTGCCACCAGAATGTGCTGGAGGAGCCAGATGAACTGTCAGCAGCAGGTATCAGGCAAATGGCCCTTGCACAGGGCAGCTGCGGTTTTTTGGACATGGAGAGCAGAGTGGGTAGAGGGCAGAGTTGGTGGCAGCTGTGAGGGCTGCGGGGGAAGGAACTGTGTAGCCTCTGCCCAGTTGTGTGACAGGGAACACATACTGTACCGAAGCATTGCACGCATGTGGGAAGGACTGCAGAGAGGAAAAGAGGGTGGAGATGTGGAGAGAGAAAAATAAATAATGTAGGGGATAGGAATGCTGCAGGCATCCAACAGCCCATGGAATCGAGGTCCAAGCCCTGGCTCAGCTCTGCAAGACACCCGGTCACCAAGGACTGAAGTAGCAATCAAGGTCGTGGCTGCTCCGCTGTGCGCCCACTGAACTCTGTTGGATATCCTCAGCCCAGGATCTCATAGGGAGAAATTTAGGGCCTCGCTCAGGAACAGATGGTCTCCCTCTTGGGCCCCATCTGCCAGGCAACACTGGAGCAGTTGGTCTCTGCAGTGCTGAGCAGAATCTTGTTTACTTTCCCGTCATGTCAGCAAGGTGATATGTGGGGTAACCGAGCCCTGCTGTTACAGACCTGGATTTCCAGGAGTGGCCAGGACTCAGCGGTGCTAGATCATAACCCAAGAGCCACCTTTGAGAGGGCTGGGCAATGTGGCATCAACCCTCCCTGATCTAACACCGAGTCCTGCCCAAGAACAGGGCTGTAGTTGCAAGGGGTCAGGATGTTGGTTGGGAAGCCCTTGATTCGCATGCAGGAAGAAAGCACATAGGCTGAAGGAGAAATCCGGAGTAAAGGGGCAGCCTGCAGGAGAGGTGCCCGGAGCAATAGGCGTGTGAGCCTTGTGCCTGATGAGTTGGTTAGTGCTTGGACTGCTGAGAAACACATGAGTGTTTGATGGAGATCTTTGGCACCCCCTTACCTGGGGCCAAGTTCTGAGAAATGCATTCACGGTTCCTGAATTGAGGGAGGGGGAATAACAAGGCAGCAGCCTGCCTTCTAAGATGCAATTAAGTGCGATTTTCAGTGTGTCTTGGTCATCTGGCAATCCTAGTGTGCTCAGCTTACTCATCCTCCGTGTTTCTGGCCAGGCAGAAAGCTAGTGGCTGCTCTGGAAAAGTTCAACCTTAATGCCTGGAAATCTCTGGTAGGAATCCTTGTCAGCAGGACAGCCGGGGCCTGAGTTTGCCCTTGTGCTGGACTCTTCCCTCGCCACCTTTCAAAGATGAGGCTGGCTAGGCAGAAGGGGTTGGAGAGATGGCCCAATACCTGACAGCTGCTCCTTCTGTCCCCGCTCAGGGCACAAACACTCTCCATCCACCAGGGATGTGGAGAAGTGTCTCCAGACAGTATTAAGTGCACACAAAAATAGCAAGTGAGAGGCCAGCTCTCCTTTAGCAGCACCAGCCAAGATTGCTGCAGCATGGCTGCGAAAAGAACTTTACTTATTCTTTTCTAGGTTCTGATACTGAAGCCCAGTATCAAGGACTGCAGAGATCATGCATCCGTGCACTAGCGCATGTTTTCCAGGGACTCTGGCCCCAGAAGTCAGGCTGGTGAGGTCCTGCTCTCTTAGGTTGCCGGGTTAGGCACTCAGTACTCTAATGGTGCTTGGTGAGCAGAGGGCACGGAGCATTACTTTATCCTCTCCCCTGAGGGTTCCCATCCATAGAGGCTCCGGCGCAGGATGCTGCCTGTGTCAGCTCTGCAGTAATCAGCCCAGAGGCAGAAAGTGGAAACTTTCTGGTTGCAGCCACTTAGTTTCATTAGAAGCATCAAAAGAGAAAACAGGCTGCCAGTGGGGCAGTGAGAGGCAGAGACATGCAGGAGGTGGGGGAGAGGGGATTTGCAGCTTTGTTTTACATGTCAGTTAGCAGGTAAGCTTCAGCTAAGGACTGGAGAAGAGAGGTAGAAAAGAGGTGCAGAGACAGCCTGAAGCTGGGGCCTGTTACCCATATTGTTCAAAGAGCTGTCCAGAGATCATACGGCTCTAAAACCTGCTCTAACTGTCTAACAAGACCAGAAATAGATTCAGGCAGAAGTCCATCCTGCTGCCCTAAGGCTCCCTCCATGCCCCACATCCCTTCTGGAAGAATTTTGTCTGAATTTCATTTTAAAAACCTTGTGCACTAGAAATTGTATCCCCTTCCCAGTGCTCTGTTCCAGGACTTAATTGTCTCTGTCACTGCAAAGAATTTTCCCTGATGTCTAGCCTAAGTCTTCCTTGTTCAACACAAACATGATACTGTTCAGAGGTGGAATATTAAGGGCTGGAGTCGCTACCATAATATCGTATTGATTTCAATGAAGCTGAGCTCAATGGAGAGGAGTCCGCCCAGCCCCGCTCCATCCCCCTTGAGCCCCAAGAGAATGTTTTGTGTTAGACTAAATGCCTCTGTAAGTGCCTCTCAGCTTTGCGCTCAATGTGAGCCATTCTGCATAGACACATTGAAGCAGGCAGGGCACAGGATTAGGCCTGTAATCACATTTCCTTTTGGCAGTAGGTATTTTATCAGCCTCCGTCTCCCTGGGCAGTTTGAACTGTCTGGCTTTAGGCTCTCCTGAGCAGACCTCATAGCCCAGCCAGGCTGGAATTCTTCCACCAGTAGCAGCCCTCTACCCCTCACCTCCTATTTCGCTCATGTCCTCACCCAAGAGCAGAAATAAATTCAACTGCACACCTCTAAGCCCTGCTTCCCTGCTTAGATTTTTCACTAAGCCATCTCAAATAAAGCAACACATGCACCCCAGTGACTTGGGGAGGGCTTTGGAAGTGGGACAGAGCTGTGCACATCTGGTAGGCAGACAGTGGTTTTAGGTTTGCTCGCTGATCAGAAGCAGCAGCTGGGATCTCGAATCAGAGGAGACCCATCATTTGATGATTGTCTCTCGTGGTTAATTCTGCCCCACAGTATCTCCAGAGCTGAATCCTGCATCCAGCTCCCCTTCCTCTGTGGGCAGCAGGATCTCTACCCTTCTTCCCAGCTGGGAAAGGGATCTCTTTGGCTAGGAAGGGAGCACAAGTGGTAACAAGATGCCATAGGTCCTGAAGACCGACATTTGCATCTCTTGTTCTCACTGCCTCTGCAACAGCTTTCCATAAGATTGAAAAGGAGAGCTGAAGGTTTGACGATGGCCATGACATAGCAGAGCTGTGGCTGAGCTTGTAGTTGAGCTAGGATTACTGAAATAGAAGGCAGGGCTCAGAGTGGGGCTGTCAAATACTGCGGTAGCTCCTGGATTCTGCTTCTGTTTCCACCAGTGACCCTGGCCAGATCCTCTTGCCTTTAGATTTCTCTTTGTTCTGTAGGAAAGCAGGGCTCTACAGCCAGGGAGCAGCAGCTATTTGGATAAATAAGGCAGGGAGAAGTGACAAAGAGGTCCCAGAAGAAGAGATTCCTGAAGTCTTGCTCATGAAAAAGTATTGCTTCTTGTTTCTGGTCCGCGCCTAGTTTGTGGACACAGGTGTTCTGTTCTCCCCACATGGACAAGCAGTTGTTTTTACCTGAGCTCCTGTCCACGAGCTGCGCATCTTCTAGTTAGAAGGGTTTCTTTGTTAGCCTGGGATATTTCAGCAGAAATAACCACATTTGGAGACACCTGCACCATTCTCCAGCAAGCTCTGCCCTGAGATAAAGAGGAGCTTGGACAGCGAGCCCAGTCAGCCAGGAGATGGAGCAGCTTGCCTCCTCAGCATGGTGCAAGCAGGGGACGAGGGAGAGAAAGCCTGGGCCCTTAGCAGGGCTCTTCTCTTTGATGAAGCAGATGTGACTGCTTTTTTATGCTACAGCCGCTGTGTGTTTGCGAAGAAGCAAAAAGGCTCACAGATTTGTGGCTCGGGGCTGGGACATGGGGCCTTTCATTTTCTTCAAGGGCTCTTGAGGAAGATCTCATTGTATCTGCCTGGAATTAATTCTGCCAGTCCCCAGTCTGATCACACACTCCCCATGCTGGAGTTCAAGAGATGCCTTCCATTTTCTTTCTTCTGTCTGGGACAGACAATTGATATCCTGGGACGGGGCTGCATCAACAGCCAGGACCTGATTCTAGTGAAGGCTACATGGGCCTGGCTTGGAGCCTCCAGGAACCGGATTCTGCAAGTCTCTGTGCAGCAGCTGCTGGCTGACAGCTTTGTCCCATTCCCCGATGCCCATCCCTGTCCCCCAAGCCCAAGGACCCCCTCTGTGCCCCATCAACAGGAAGTGCTGTTCTGTTTGGGGCTACCTCAGAGCTGCTGGCACAACAAAGCTGTTTTGTTTTTGGCTGAGCACTCGGCATCTGAGCTCTCATGTGGTTGGAGCCCATTTTTTTGCAAGAATGAAAACAGTGGATTAATGAGCTGCTTGTGGCTAATGTGCAGGGTTTCTCAGAACTGGTGCTATTAGAGCCCAGCGTCATGTAGGAGGTAAATGGCAGCACATGGTGAATAAAGCAGTGATATAATAGGTTTAAGTAGTCCATTTCCCTTTGGAGTGTTACTGATAACATGCCCAAATGCATACAAGACCATTACTTTAATGAATAAGACCGCTCTCTGGCAGAGCACATACTGCAGCTCCTCACAAGGGGTTTATTTTTCATCATTTTCATCCAAAAAAAGGCTTGGGTGTTTGAGTTGGAGTGGGGTACAGGGAGGGTAGGACAGAAACAGAAAGGAAGAGAAGGGCAGAAGAGAGGAAATATTGAGGAGAGTAGGAGGGGAAGAGAAGCGAAGAACGGACATGAATAAATGCAGAACAGGCATGTTGTGGTTTGGACCAATACGGTCTCCAGGAACACCGCTAAGACGAACTCATAGGTACACACAGAGAGAACAATTACCGGACACTTGATCTTGCGTATTGGAAGGGTCACGTCTTTCTTCGGAAACATCATTGTCCACTGCCAGCAGCGAAGCTCTACAAAACCTACGGACATCAACGGGCCACTGCTCACTCGTCTCTGCTTTAGATACTCAGGGACAAAACATTGCCATTTTCCTTTGGTACTCCCAGTCAGTTCAGGATTAGTATCAGTTTTTGCTAATTCTACCCACATCAGTGGAGTTTCTCAGGACTTAGCCTCTTTGGTCAGCACTGTGCTCACTAACTGCAAGCCTAATCGTGCACTAGTTAGCACCTGTCAGCTTGTTGGAGATACTCCACATTGACACTGCTGCATGAGAGCAGAATTTGCCTCTACGCCTGTCCTCATACACAGTTTACTTTTCTCCTGGGATGGGCATGTGGAGCAGCGTTGTCTGAAAAATCTCTTCGAAGCACAACGACCACACGTTTTCTGAATTTGCTTCTAGTCAGTGCGGTGGGATCTAAATCGGACTGTCTTATTACGCAGTAATATGGACTCTTGTACTGACTAAAGCCTTGTTTTCGCCACCTTCTTCTGAAATCTCTCTGTGGAGGAGACACTGGGTTCAAATCCAATGTCAAATGACCCTAAATTAACTGTTTGGAATTCACCATATGAGGTGAGTTCCACAGAGGTGTAATTCTGTTGCAGTCTAGTGGCAACAGCATCTAATTTGTAGCAGAATAGATGAGATGAGAATCAGTAAGGATCAGGGTTCCTAAATGATTGATTATTACGATCCCTCTAAAAGCCTAAATCAGTGATTCATGGTATGTTTAGGAATATAAACATGGTCTGACTGATCCACAGCAGACACCTCCTTATCCCAGTGTACTGGCCCTGGTAGTAAGTGGAAGAAGATGTTTAGGACAGTGCACAAGGGTGTACAAAGAATAAGGCTTCTCCTACCTGTAGTTTCGTAGCTCCCAGCAATCTGTGAGGACTGCCTGGATGTTGCACCCAGACTATTAGGTTTAATCGCCACTGATAGACCAAACCTCCATACACTTGTCTAAAATCTTTTGAACCTATTTATACTTTCAGTCTACACAATATCCTGTGGCAAATGAGCTCCAAAATTTAATTATGTGCTGTGTGAAAAAACACTTCTTTTTGTTTGTTTTAAACTTGCCTGGCAATTTCACTGGGGCACCAACTTCTCGTACTGTGAGAAACAATATTTAAAATATCTAAGGGACACAGAATCCCAGATTTTATTGAAAGGTCGTGTGATTTTGACTTCTAAGTGTTAAAACCACTTCTGAAAATGGAACATAGGTTCTACTTCTAATGCTTATGAAAATATTGCCTCTGGTGCTCTTGTTTGCTCTTCAGCTTGTTTTTATTTATTTTATTTTTTCCTTTAACCTCTGCTTACAAGCTGCCCTAGCCCCTGACAGATCCAGTTCTCAAGCTTCTTGTTTACTCAGTTAGCATGGGCTTTATTTTTACAATATTCTCCTTTTAACTGCTTCAGCAGCTGAGGGTCTGTTGCTGGAGACATGAACACAAACTCAACCAAGGACAGGCAAGTTTGTCTGAATGACCTCTTTCTCCTCATTATATTTGTGATGGTCTCAATGTCACAAGTTCAAGTACATGCACATGGGGTTTAATACAGCACAGAGATAAAGGCAGGGAGATAGACTTCCACGCTCTCCCCTGAGGCATGAACATACTCTGCCACTACTTGATTGTGCCTTTTGCAGACACCTCATTAAAAGTGTGTTCATTACACATAAACATAGCCTTGTACTTCGCAGGCACACGTGCTCGCACACATAATTTGAACATGGTGAGAGAGAGCTCACCCTGGCACAAATATGTCTGCTTCCTTACATACGCTTGGACAGAGACCTTGACTCTAACAAGCAGTTGTTCATTTGTAGCCTTTTCTGCCCTCCATGGAGTTGTATCTTTCTAGCTGCATTGTTAACATACACGGTCTTACATGCAGTTTTGAACATGCCTCCTCTTGCTTAAGCCTTTGAGCTTAGTCCAAATAACATTTCTCCTCAGTCTGTTCCACCTCCTGTATCGAATGTTCTGGTGTGGTGTAAAACTGAGTTAAGAGGCAGAGGAACCAGACCCTTTGAATCTTTCTCTTCCCATCACGTAAATCCGGTTTGCTACATGAAGCCATTTGCATCTCATATTCTTGCAGGCACATGCTCTAGTCTGGAGGATGAGGTAAGAGATAGTGGATAAGCATCTGCTGAAAGCAGTTTGATTGAGAGAGTTAGCGAGGCTGCACTACCTTCCTGGGAAAAAGGAGAAAGATTTTGGAAGGTAAGGCGTGTGAGGAAACCGAGCATGTTTGAGATGTTTCCCTGAGTGTTCATGTCCTTCAGCAATGCAAACCATTGTTTCAGTGGGGATAAATCAGTGTTGCTCTACAAAAATCAGTTGAGTGAAGCTGACTGTCCGCTGCCAGGGATCAGGTGTATGTGAGGTTGTAACGGAAGGTCTGCTGGCACAGTGCTAACAACCTCTGGAGCCCTGTTGCAGCTAATGCTTACCCCATGACTAAGAAAACTGGAGCAGCGTTGACAAGCTCGGGAGGTTACTGTTAGAGCACACAGTGTAGATACACACACCCTCCCCATCTTCCTCCACCATAGTGAAAAGGAGAAGAGGAAAGACAGGCTGCTGTAAGACTGCCTAGTATGTTTGGAAGACTGGTGTTACAGAACGGTGCTACTTGCCAAGTCAACTGCCTTTGCTAGTTCAGAGACTTTATTTTTACTGCCAAGAACTGCTGGCCTGTGTACGTGTGTATAGCACATGCTAGGCTTGTGAGACAATGCAGATACAACCCCTGCAGCTACAAGGAAGGGGAGAAGGGATGAGGGGGTGCACGCTAGCAGAAGTCCCTGTCAGAGGTGTCGGGGCATGCCGGTGGAAACTGAAGATACATTTATGGGTGCATGCACAGGAGGCGAACCTGAGATATGCGTCAACGGCTGCGTGCGGATTGCGGGGAGTGGGAAACCAACGTGTGAGTGTGTGTGCACATGCATAAGGGTGTCTCCATCTGTGTGCAAACAAGCAGGAACATCTACAAACAAGGATGTGAGTGTGAGCCTGCAGAACTGCGTGCAGAGGGAGATGCCTGCAAGTAGTGCAGAGCGTGCGTGTGTAAGGATGTGTGTGTAGAGGGGAGGTGTGAAGAGACGCTGTGTGTGTGGAAGCCGCCACGCCTGTGTGTGGGCAGCGCTCTGGCTGCGTGTGCGGGGAGCGGGATTTGGGGGAGGGAGATGAGATCAGTCTACGTGGGAGCTCTGTGCCAGTCTGCATAGGTAGGCTGGATCTGTGTGTGCAGTGGTGGAGAGCTTCTAGGGGACTGGGTCTCTGTCCGTAGAGCTCTCTGTAACCTGAGAGTTTTTAAACACACCTCAGGAAAGGGGTCTCAACTGTGTGCTAGAGCTCCTCTGTGAGAAGAGGAAAATGCAGGGGGGCTGGGAGCGTGTCTCTGTTAGCACGTAGCTGTTGTGTTGTTTGTGATGTGTCTTTGGTTTCATGGGGCGTACGTAGGATTGTGCATGAGCGATGCGTGCGTGGGCTGGGATAGGTGTGCAGCAGCTACGGCTGTGTGCTCAAGGGAGGGTGTGCAGGAGAGGACGGCAGGGAGGGCTGAGCAGAGGCAGTCCCGCGGCTCGGGGATTCGAGCACGCACCGCCGGGCTCTGCTCAGAGGGTTTGTCCAAGCCGCTGTGCTGCGGAGCGTCACTAAATTCAGCGCGGGCGCTTTCTATTTTGGGTGTTTCTCCGCACACCTTTGCTCCCGTCTTCCGCCCGGCTGGGCATCAGGCCCTCCGAACTGCGGCTCTCCCGCACTTGTTGAGGAGCATCGGCAGGAGAAGGAGCGGTTCCCTTGGAAACCTCTGGATGCCCAGCAACAAGTCGCTGGCAGCTGCCATGTGACCAGGTGCATTAATCAGACATGTTGTATGAATCAGGTCAGTTGGGGCCAAAGTCCAGCTCGCTCCCCCTTCGCTTCGTTGCTAATTACTGAGCCGCGAGGGCTGCTCTGAGTAGGGGGTGGAAAACAACTTGAAATAATTAAATAAAACAGTGACCTTTCCTGTTGTGGCTTCTAAGTTCATCCCAGACTTTCTTCACGAGAAAAATCTGTCCAATCCCCTCTTCCATTGAAACGAGTCTGGAATGCAAATGAGTGAGGCAGAGGAGTCTCACAAGGTGGAAAAGCCAGAGAGAATGAATCTGCCATAAATGCAGTGAGTTTCCAGGTCTCTTCTCGCAATAAGCCCTACATTTCAAATGCATCTTCAGAGCGAGTCGCTCAGGCTTGAGACAGTTTGGGCTTGGCTCAGGTACACCTCATGCTCACAACTCAGATCCCTTTGAAAATCAAATTTCTGAAGTTTCAACTGAAATTGCTGGCCAAAATTACTGGTTAGACGGCACAGAGGGGGCTTGAGTCCAAAGTCCTGGCCAATATCTCTAAAAGAAGAGGCCACAGCTCTCAGGAAAACAGGCAGTCCCTCTACACTTCTTGTCGCTTGTGGACTCATCATGGCTGCAAAATGGCTGATCCTCGTAGATATGCGGCTGGAGGGCTTGTTCTTCACCATTCCTCACGGCCCTTTTCCTTAACCTCAGTGGGGCCTTTCTCCATTTGGCTCAAGAGCAGAAAAAGCTCGAAGGCAAAAACTGGAGAGGAATCCAAGATAACTTTGTAGCTGCAGCTCTGGGCCAGGGGATGGCACACGTTAAGGCTGAACTGAGAGCAAATTGGGAGAGTCCTGGTGAGCAAATGAGGTAGCGGGAGAATTAAGGGTGAAGAGATCCAGCTGGGGTAATAACAGCTGTAAACACTGGCCTCAGTCCCTTACTCTGGGCTTCCTCTCTAGTAGGACTTTCCAAGGGAATTAGGTACTCAGGTCTCCCTGTCCTTTTGATGTATGTTCTGGAGGGACTTAGGCACCCCTCAGCATTTTCCAGAAGATGCTGTTTACAGTTTCAGCTCCTGTCCTTTTTACATTTCCCCCGAATCCCTGCTTTGCCTGCATAAAGCTGGAGCAAAGGCTTCCAGATTTGGCTCCTGAATGAAAATCTCTCACAGACACATGTCCAAGGCCAAGCACTAGCAAGGCTGTAACATCTTGTTTTACCCGCACACCAGTCTACATTCTTCGTGCTGTGACTAATGCATTGCAAGGTCATCGGGTACTGCTCAATTCTCCATCTCCTCCTTCAAGAGATCAGTGTTTGAGCCTCCCAGGGTACTCACTGACGGATGTCGAAGACAGGTACATTCTGCTCAAAACCGTCTTTTATCTTAAGCAACAACAAAAATGTCGCAGTGGCCAGTCGGATTCTCAGCTGATGTAAGCTGGTCACAGGATTTGGCCCACCGTACGCACTGGTACTGAAGACCAGAAAAAACACCCAGGTGGAAGTAGAGCACCTGGCTTTATTCTAACCATGCTGTGACTTGAACAGCACCCAGTGCCAGCTGAAAATGGGTTCCCTTCGTGTCATCTGCTTTCAGATCCAGAGCTTAAGAGCCCAGTATTTACCTGCAGGAGATCCGTTCGTAGCAGGCAGCCATTCCCCCAGATCAGACTGGAATATCAAATACTACCTGGACCAAGCCTTTAACTTTGGATCATTTTGATTTCTAGCTAATTAATGTTACAATCAATTATTATTTCTCCTTTGGTATCCTGTGATAATCTATTCTGTGCACAGGATATACCAGAAGACAAAGCTTTACCTCAACCGTCTGACCATCTAGGACAACCTGGCGCAGTCTTGACAAATTGATGTCTGCAACCTGGCTATTTGCAATCCAAGAGGCGCAGCACAAATCCGTCCCAGCTGACACCCTCCAGTCGAAGTCAGAAAAGGATGCGTGGTCCTGGATGTAAGGGTTAGGAAATAAATTTGTTTTCACTGGTGAGTGATTTGTTCTTTAGCACACTCGAGGGAATAACTGTCTGACCTCCTTGCTCTAGGAATGCAAGAGAACTAGATGGATTCTAGATGCTCAGATCCGGTCTGCAATTCAGCTCAGTATCTCTGGGAAGAAATGGAGGGCTGGGTTTTTGTGTAAGCTCCAAAAACAGGGTGATAAAGGCTGAGAAGTGAGGGTGAAACTTGGCTCCCCTGTTGGGCTGGGGAATCAGAGAGTATGAGCAACACAGGCCGAGGGTCGCTGCAGCAGGCGGGAAAGAACAGGCTGTTTAGGGTTTGGTCCCGGGTGATGGTGAGCATCTGACATCCGCAAAGCAAAACCTGCCGGTCCTTGCTCAGACTGGAGCACAGGAAGAATCTCGTTGGCTCTCCTGGCAAGCTCTGCTGCCTGTGCTCACGCAAAGCAGGCGACAGCCCCTTTGCCTGCGCCCCACCGCTGCCCTCCTTCCAAGGGGTCCAGGCCTCGCTACCCCGACGGCCGGACCTGCTGCCACCCGCCGTCCCTCCGCCGACCCGCCTTGACGCCCGGAGGAGACTCTTAGACTGAAGCGCAGGCGGCTCTCCATGATGTAATCTGTGCGATCGCTGCCTTTGCAGGGAGCAGCAGCCTCCCGTTGGCCGAAGCGAAGAGTCCCCGCCCGGGTGCTCCTCCCGCCGCCCCCCCGGTGCCTCATAAAAGCCCCGAGGCAGAGGCAGGGCAGCTTTCCCAGCCCATCCGCTTCCGAAGGCGACCCGGGACAGGTGAGCTCCGGCGAGGGCGGAGGGGGCTGCGCTGAGCGGGGAGGGGAGGTGCTACAGGCCCCCGGGGCGGGCCAGGGGCCCCATGGCCACCCCCGGAGCCGGTCCCACCTCTGCCGGGGGGCTGCACCGCTCCTCCGGCGGCGGGTTGGGCGGAGAGACCCCGGCCAGGGTCCTGGGGGGGCTGCCGGGGGGGAGGGGCCGGCCTCCCCCGGCCCCCCGGCCCCGGG
>Ga0181612_132671_pt1 | contig 17957 bp, 9 predicted proteins | sample HoacroProtozoa21_FD_119630 | JGI IMG/M metagenome (GOLD analysis project Ga0181612, IMG submission 119630) | Hoatzin crop microbial communities from Cojedes, Venezuel. Combined Assembly of Gp0051906, Gp0051904, Gp0051908 | reverse complement strand
TCCCTGAGCACCACATCTACACATCTTTTAAATACCTCCAGGGCTGGTGACTCCCTCACTTCCCTAGGAAGCCTGTTCCAATGCTTGACAACCCTTTCGGCGAGGAGATTTTTCCTAATATCCAGCCTAAACCTCCTCTGGTGCAACTTGAGGCTGTTTCCTCTTGTCCTATCACTTCTTGCTTGAGAGAAGAGACCGACAGCCACTTTGCTACAACCTCTTTTTAGGTAGTTAGAGAGCAATAAGGTCTCAAATGTTTTAAGTGATCTGAAATACTATTTTATTTGGATAATCTAAAATGAATGATAGAACAAAGACAAGAGGAACTACGTAAGAGTATTTTTAACTATGCTATTGGTCTAAAACAGAGTGTTGAAAACAATATCCTCTTAAAAATCAACTTTTGTAGAAAGTGTTAAGTTCCTGTTTCTTAGCCTGCTATTCTTCCTGATGGAGATGTCAGGAGTATAAAACTGATAGTTTGGGACTTTATTGTCTGAAATTAGTCTAGACTAATTGTTGTAGGTGTATCTGAGGCTACTTGAGTGTCTTGTCCAAATTTTTCAATTTGGAAACAAACTGGCAGTGGCAAAGTGGGTTTTGGCTGCAACTGGCTGATGAGGTATCCAGATAAAACTACAGCTTCACTGGGACCAAAGCTGGCCAGGATGGGTGAAAGGTCTTTAGTGAGAAAATTACCAGATGAATGGAAAATAAAACAAGACTTCTAAGGATACAGGCTTCCAGTTAAAGGTATTGAAAGTGGTATCTGAGGCTGCCCAAGTGGAATTGTTTGGGTTTAATTTTTTAGACATCTTTGTCTTCCATAATGATGTCTTGTGTATGTTTGAGTAGTACAGATTAAAAGAAAATACAAGTTCATACCACAGCACTAAACAAAATGGTCTTATTTATATAGAAATAAAAAATCCTATACTCTAAACTACAGTCTTGGAAATCAGTGTATCTTTTTATCGTATTTAAGTTCATTTGCTAATAAGCATCTTGCATTTATGTTGTGCCATTTTGTGGAGTTTTGATAACCATCTGGTAACGCACTTCATGAAAGTTCAAGGGGCCTGAAAATCCTGTTTTAAAGGAAGAAACTAAAGCCTGCTTAGAACTAGAGAGTGTCTTCTTACAGAGATTCCATCTCCACTTGCTCCTGAGCTTTAGCTTTTGAGACCTGTATTCTAGTATTTAGCTGATGACTTAGTTAGAAAATGGAATGGGTGATTATGTAAGTATGTGGGATAGCAATCCCCAAAGACTTGCAGGACTAAAGGCTATGTCCTGAGAGTAGCAGCTGGGTTGTGGAGGTGGAGATTCTGTTCCGTGTGCGTGTCTGTAAACTCTGTCAATGACATGGATTGAACAGCTCTGTTGGCAGGTAAGCAGTTACTCCCGTAAGTCTGTATTTAACTAGATAGGATTACCTTCAGATTTCTTATTAAATCCAAGGTCCTGATTATGATTTTTATTATTCCTGTAAAGCATGTACTTGTGTTCCCAGTTGATTAATACCCATAATCCTTTCTATTATTAACTGTTGGTGCAGGATAAGAGCACACATGAATTCAACATAAAATATGGTCAAGCTAAAATTTAGAATCTTACACAATCGCAATTAATAAATGCTGCTAACAGTCATATTCAATTATATATTGATCCAGCATATATGTAGTGGTGCACTAAACTTGTTAAAGAACATATTACAGTAATGGTTATATCTACAGTAGTTTCATTGTGTTATCCATTCTACAGAAAGTAAAGGTTTTTGCTATGTATATTTGGCTTTTCATAAAAGTATAGGTCAGGAGTAAAATGGAGGTATGATTGGTTTGGAAGTTACAAGTTGGCTAGTAAAGAAAGCCAGAGAAACCTGTAATTGTAAATGGTTCTTTTGGTTTGGTGTGTGAACTTGCTGTATAAATAACATTTAAATATATAAACTTCTGAGTGGCTCTGGTATGCAACAGTATTAATGTAAAGAATTCAGACTGACAGCTTTAAAATTACATTATCTGAAGAGGCTGAACTGTGAAGTTCAAACTCTTAACACAAACATCTAAGCAATACACTCACTAAAGATAAGTTTTTAAAAGCAAATGCCTTAAATATTTTTGGTTTAATTTGAAGGCATTTGACTAGTTTGTGTCAGATATAGGGCAAGTTCTAGCTTGTGCTTGAGTATGGGCTTGCAGCGACCCTGAGGGAACGCTTAGCTGCACATACAGCTGCACTGTGGATAAGCTGATTCACCTTTGCTGTTCGTACTGCGTCCTGTATCAGATACACCCTTTCACCAATAGCATATAGCTGTACAGCACTTCTTGGAAAGGATTCTGCCTTGCCTACCACAAGCGATGATGGCATCTGTAGGGAGCCTGGGTCTGGACCTTCATATTCTGAAGATGAGGAATTCCTGCAGCTGAAGGCCATGTCCTTTGCAGAACAAGAAACTGTCAGGCCAGGCTTGAGGTTTCCCCTGGCTGGCACCCTAAGGTCTCAACACAGACAGAATGAGTCTGACGAGTTGTGGGCCGTAGGATCTGAACATGAGTGTTGCCGTCTGGCTTAAAGGAAGCTACTCGGGAGTGACTGCCTGATCTTAAATACTGACAGAAGAAAGGGGGAAGATAGGTTAGTACTACCTAGATGTGTCTGATTTTGCTGCAGTAACAAAACATCTGCTCAAAAAATATTTCCCTACTTTTTTAGTGTTGTGTTCTTGGAAAGAAATCTCTGCTTGGGTCAGGAGAATGCCCTGGATAGCTGGGTCGATAATACAGGCATTTGAGGATTTGCACAGGATGGCTTAGCAGCTTCAGTCTGCTGACAGCTTGCTATAACTGGAGGGAGGTGGTTTTGCTTATCTCCGCTCCCATCATGGACATCCTGCTCCTTCGTACAGTAAATGAAATTGTACTTTCTTTACAATATGACTAGAAAATACTGAGCTTTTTAGTTTTTAAGGAAGAACAAAGGTGTGGAGAAGTAGATTATCAAGCAGGCCTGTTGCAAAGCTGGGGTCACATTTAGCTGTGTCCCCAGCACTGTCCTGTGTTCTGATCGTTTGTTTTGGCATACAACCTGTTAATGGTAGGGGCAGATGCTTTGTTGTTTTTGGAGTGTATATAGCACTGACTTGGTTGGGTCATGGAAGTCTTATTGTAAAGAATCTAAAAATGAAATTACTCCTAAACCCTGGGACTTGCCATATGTCTCTTGGAAAAACTCATGGGACTACTTACGTGAGCAAGATATCGCAAAATTGAGATTTATTTTTGGCTGGTAGTGTGACTGAATGGGAGGTGCTGCTCCTTTTATCTTTCCTGATAAAGCAAATTTGGTGGCAAGCCAAGGGGTATGACTCTGATTACTCCTAAGGGTGGATGTGTGTGTGTGTTAACAGCTAATTGCTACACGTAGCCCTTAGGCTTTCCGGATAGTAACCCTTTTGTTGTGCTTTTGTTATGAATACATCGCTGTTTTGTAAAACCATCCTTTCTGTAACATGACTGTGTAATGTCCTTCAGGCTGAAACTGGTAAGCACACTGTCAAAGTGAAGCATCTTTGTCTCTTAAGATGGTTTCTTCAGATGCTGTAATGCCTCAGGAGATGCTTACACAAAGCTCTCACTATTAGCATATGCTTAGCTGAGGGAAGGATGTGTTTCCTCAAGCTGTTTAGAGGCTGGCTGCTCCTCTTTTTTTCCACTATTTTGGCTCAAAGTGGAAGGAGCACCTATTAAACTTGATAGTTTTATTTCAGATAAAGAATGATTAATTGATTTCTGAGCGTTTTAGTTATGGTGGAGCTGCCTACGAAATGACAGCCAAAATCCATTAAGTGCTTTTACTTGCCAATGTAATTCAATCCAGTAGGTGATACTATTATTATTTCTGCATGAGAAAATAGTGACCAAACATGTCCAGTTCTGGACTTCCCACTACAGGGAAGACATGGGCATACTGGAGAGAGTCTAGCAAAGGGCCACTAAGATGAAGGGACTGAAGCATCTCTGCTATGAAGAAAGGCTGAGAGAGCTGAGACTGTTCAACTTGGAGAAGAGAAGCCTCAGGGGAGTCTTATCAGTGTGTATGAACACCTGAAGGGAGGGTGCAAAGAAGACTGAGCCAGGCTCTTCTCATTGGTATCCAGTGATGGGACCAGAGGCCATGGGCACACACTAAAACACAGGAGGCTTCCTTGGAGCATCAGGAATTAATTTTTTTACTGTGCGAGTGACTGAGCACTGGCACAGGGTGCTCAGGGAGGTGGTGCAGTCTCCTTCCATGGAGACATTCAAGAGCTGTCTGGACATGATCCTGGGCAGCTGGCTCTAGGGCTCTACGTGGCCCTGCTTGAACAGGGAGGCTGGATGAGATGACCTCCAGAGGTCCCTTCCAGCCTCTACCAGTCTGTGATTCTGAACATCTGTTGAAGTGTATCTTAATTCCTCTGAGGAGGAGGGACAGTGAATGCAAGGTTGGCGAATGAAGGTGATTAAAAATGCATTTTCTGAACCCTGAGCTTAATGGAGGCAGGATGGGGAAGGAAGGAGAAAAGATGATGAACTAATAGGTCAATGAAAAGATAATTCTACTTTAATGGAAGGTCTTTGTTATGAAAACAGTTACTATTTTCATGAGGTATTCTTTCACATAACTTCATTTACATATATTGGATGACTACTGGCTTTTACTACAGAAGCCTATGTTAGACTTCCTTTGACTTTTTTTTTTTAAGATGTATTATTGAGCTTGGGCCTTGAAAAAGATGTAGGGCTACCTCAAGTGAGTGCTGGAATATTTGTCCATGGATGACGCTTTGAGAGAACTCTGTAGCCTTACTCAGGTTTTTTTCCTTTGTACTTGCATTCAACTTTCTCAACAAAGCACATCTTCATGCGGCTATTTTTATTTTTAAGGTGCAGTAAAAGACACTGAACTGTTCAGTGGTTTGCTGTGTTGTCTTTAACTTTCATATGTTAATTCTGGAACTGAAATGTTCTACTGATGCTTTGAGTCTGAAGTATATAATTGAAATGTGTCTGTTCAGTGTTCCTTTTAAACAAAGTGGAGCCGGCGTGTCTGGTGCCATGTGTGAAATGTTTCTCTGGTTCCCTTTTCCTACAGGCTAATTCAAGAAGATGCTCTAGGAGTCAGACTTTATTTCTCCAGGGGAAGATCTGTTCCTTTTGCCTGCAAGTTTAAAAATGTAGATTGTGAAGTCAGAACCTCTTTGGTCATATTACATCACTGAAGCCTCTAGATGTTGAGTCATCACTATATTTAGAGGGTGGCACACTTCTTTTTAGTCTAATATTAGTATTCAAGCCTGGACTCAGTGGAAGGTCACCCTAGCAAAGATGAAGTCACCACTCCAAGGCTGGAAAGGAATGCAGCCTTCTTTCTGCCTTCCTGGTAAACTTGCTGTTGCTTTGTTTTACTTTCAGTTTTTCTACCTTTTAAGGTTGTTGTCGGTTGATATGATAACATTATCAGAAACTGCCACTTGAAGCAGACGGTGCCTTGCACTGTGGAATCTTTACCTACTTTGTTTTGTTCTACTTTATAAATGGGATGGATGGTATTCCCAGTCATTCTGTAAAGATCCAAGTATTTCTTTACTGTGCACTGTATATGCATCTACTGAAATAAAAATACAGAGTGCTTGCAAAGAAAGGCTGCAAGATTGGTGTCCTTCAGCACTGCACGAATGGTAGCTGCTCTCTAGGAATCTTATCTTGCGCTCTTCCCTGGGTGGTGGTTTACAGACATCGAATAACTGCTTTCTTGTATGATCATGGAAGCACTAAAATATAGCTATAGGAGGCTGCTCTTGATCTGAGAAGCATGCAGTCTGAAAAACTAGTTTTCTGTGGCATTTCTATTTTATTCTGTAACTAATTTCAAATACTTTCTCTGTGAACCATATTGGTACAATACAGTAGTTCAGCTGAAAACACTTAACAAACTTCCATATTGTGCATCTGAGATCCTGTCTGACTGCTGCAGTGGTAGTCTCAGCTGTTTCAGCCCCGTCGTGCAAGTCCTCTGCAGCCTTGAACACCTGATACCATTTGTCATTCATAAACCTACCTTAGTTTACTTTCTGTGGTATAGTAGTATAGCTGCTAGACCTTGTTAGTCAACACATGGAATGGGATACTGATGTAACATCTTCTCTGTGTAGCTGTCATTTCTGTGCTTTACTCACAGGTCTGTTGTTTATATGAGCTCCTCAACATAACAAACACAGTCATGTCATGAAATCAGATGTACTGTATCATATGAACTTTCTAAACATGACTGGCACCAAGAGCCCCAAAGCATATGAGTGTCTGGAACTCCCTAGGACTGTAGAACACAGTAATGGTAAGGTGCTTAGGTTTTACTGGAGAAAGGGCAGTAGCAAATTTTAACCTTCATTGACCTTTGGGATCTACTGAGTGTTCATTCTGTTTTGGGGGAGGCAAATGAATTTTTTGATTGGTGTCATTTGTGTATTCAGGGTTTTAATACACATATAAGGAGAATATTTGTTTGCTTTTGTTGCTGTTAACAAGACAACTCACCGAGGGTACTAAAGGCAGCTCATGTATTTGTGTATATAGGGTCTGACTAATTTTGTCTGAGGTGATCTGCAGAATTTCTGATGGAACTGTAAGGAGTCGTTAGTCTAGTCTGGTTTGGGCATTCCTTGTATCTTCCCTCTTAAGTGGTTCTGGGTGTTACTAGAAGGCTTCAGCCTTTCTGCTGTCTTTCTGGAAAAATGCATAGGCTTTATGATTTGATAGCCTTTGAAGAAACACCAAGGGTGTACTGAGATTGTGCGGTTGTAACAGTATGGTCAAGTTGAATCTGTGTGTATGCCCGCTTCATCCCATGCAAATAGAAGGTATACTTGGCCACGATTATACTGTTGGCATCCAGGAATTGCCAAGCTCCAAATAGTCCTCAATTCAATCAATGTTCAATTACTACCCTGAAAATGTGTTGAAATTCCTACTCTGAAATGTGTTTGAAAAAACCCTCAACCAACCAAAGAAAAAAAAAACCAAACAGCCAACCAAACAAGTATTTCTGGGCCTGAAACACAACTGTCTGTAATGTGGATGCTGTCTAATAATTTATACAGTACTTGGGGTTATTTTCCCATCCGTGCACAGGGTGCTTGGTAACACAAATGCCCTTGTTTCGATGGGAGAACGTGCCTGGCGAAAGACCAACTGGGTTAAAGGTAGGCCTGTATTTGTTGCAGCTGAAATTTGGAGTAGTGCTTCAAGGCATCTAGCTATACTAGTTGTTTGTAAATTACAAAAATAAACTGATTAATGTTCTTTCCAGAACACACAAGACAGCAGTTACTGTCTGCTTTTTAAATTTGGAAATGTACTTTTTTCCTTAAGAGTAACTGTGGAAAAATTTTTCTAGTATTGGCTTTCTGTGGTCATGCTCTACTCTGCAGTCTAGAGGGAATGTGTTATCTCAAGAAACCAGGCTGGGAGGGTGGGAAATCTTTCCTGGGAAAGGACCATTCAGGGTAAGTACTTCAAATTTTTTTTTTTACAGGAATATAATTTACTTAAGTTCTGCTAAAATATATAGAGTTTTGTATAATGAGGCATTTTAATGAAGGTGTTTGTAAATCCATTCCAAGGTTTATGAGGACCTTCTGTTGTGGCATGAGAAAACAGTCTCGGGGAGCCAGAGGGGAGCTGCAAGGTCTAATTTGTAAGTCAGAATCATTCTGTTAGTCATGCTTTTCTCGAGCACAATGGACATTGTAGAATAAACTGTGGGTAGGTCTGGTTCAGATATCCTTGAACACTGTACAAATTTAGATTAAGATTCCATTTCACAGTTATCTGTCTTCTGTAAAAGGTTGAACTAAATTTCTGGACTCAAATGCCTTTTGATCTTTGAGGAAGTTGAGATCTGGCCTTGAACGCTGAGGCTAGTGTGGCTTTCTTCTGAGCTTGCTACCAGTGTTAGCTGGGATGTGGAGTTCAACCAAGGACTTCTGCTGACAGAGAAGTTTGGTTTTTTTCCTTCTAATTATCCTGCTTGAAAATATTTGAGAGTTTGATAGCATGTGTATGGAATACTGAGCCGTTTTTTTCTTTCATTAGGATGATAGCAGGGTATGGTGCTTTCTGCAATGATTGACAAGAAAACCTAGCAGCAGTCTCTCCATGCAATATTATGCCATTTCCGATTTACCAGGTTAGAGAGGGTTTGATTTATTGTAACTGGTGATACTTGCTATTCTTGACCAGTGTTACTCCAGGGGTTTTTTCTTTTTTTTTCTTGTCTGGCAGTGTAAGGTGTAACATGTTTTTTGTAAAGCAATATAAAGCCAAGAAGATAGATACCAGGTCACACTTGAAATAAATCACAGCAGTGATTTCTACAGGAACTTCCTTGCATTTAATTGAAACTTTTATGTTGGCACAGTGTGTATGAAAGCAAGAAGTCAACCCTTTCAGTATTCGCTGACACAAGAGCTACATCTTTCAAAGGAAAAAGCTGCTTTTATGTAGTCGGTAGAAAAGTATTTGGTTTGTTCCCCTGAGTAGTTCTTATCTGCTAATAATCAAACACAGTATTGCCCTTCTCCCTTTGACAAACTGTGATTCTGAAGTCAACAAAAATACTGTTTTTCTAGCTGATAGTAATCAAAAAGTGCAGTAAAGCCATTCTAATGTGGTTAGGGCAGCAGCTGTTCCTTATTTTAATACCATCAGAGGTCCTAATCCATCCACAAGTCCCGATATCAGTTTTCTGGCCCAAGGAAAAGGCTTCTAAATGAAGGTCAGCCTTTATTACCAATGCATAAAGACATTGCATTTACAGAAGCTACATTCTGGCTTGATCACGTTCAAACCAGTAAATTTACAACTCTAATTACCAGTTATTGAAGGGAATTGCTCAAATGTTTCATACAAAATACATGTTAAGAATGCTGCATCAGAATTTATTGCAATTCATAAATCAGACAATGCTTAACAGAGGTAGGAAAAAAGTAACGCTTGAAAGGGAACATAGTCTTAGAAAATGAGGGATACTGGAAGGTGATTGGAGGTTATGAAGAGTGGAGAAGAGACAGTAGCTTTAAGACTGTGGCCTTGATTAAGACAAATTCCGCAATAGCTTTGAGCACAGAGGTGAGCGATCATGTTCAGAGTTGAATGAAGGTGAAATGAATTACTGGTTACTTTTGTACATTTGAAAACATAATTTCTTCTGTGCCTGATAAATTCATGCTTCTTTGCAGATGATGGAATTTTTAGCATTTGCTGTGATACTGCAAGGATCTCTCTATGGCTGTGTTCTCGGATCCAGTCCTCAGGCAACAGATCTGCTGATAAATGATATCATTTTGTCAGCTGAGGAGTTTGTTAAAATTCTTAGTTTCCTGTGTAATGCGAGTGTGTGAATGGCTTTTAAAAATGTATCTTGTACCTTTTTTTTATTGTCGTGCTTTAATGGCATTACTTTTAACTACACATTCTTTTGCTCTGATTTGATTGCATTTCATGGACACTTACCCAGCTTAAATTACATGACTTTTGTAGTGGGCTTTGAAACTTAATCCAGAAGCAAAGGCGTTGGAGATATGGTAGATGTAATGTGTACGTCTCACAGGAATAAGAGAAATCCTTTCCATGTGATAGAGACTAATGAGCTGGAAGTTAAGATGACAGTGGGATGGGAGAAAGAAATTACAGTATCCCTGGCAAGTGAGTAATGAAGACATTATACTGCAGCAGGGTGGAGTCAAATCAGTATGTATTGACTTTAATTGGCTTTGCAGTTAGTCTAAAAAGCGTAAAGATATGGTAAGTCTGCTGCATGCAATCATGTAGAAATTTTGCGTTTAATATTACTGGAACTGCTATTGTGGAGAAATCTGATAGTTTCATCCTTGTGTTTCCAGTGTGTGGCTGGCTTACAAGGGAAGAACAAAACTGAAAGCTTTATAAGATGCTGAGGAAATACGAGGTACCAGTCCCTTACTGAGAGGGAGCTGGTCCTTGTTCTGAGGCCTCAGTAACAGACTGGTGTGCACCATGGGGCTGACTTCTAAAAGCTAAAAGTGATAAAGTCAAGCAATAGATATATTTTCTGCTTTTATACTTCATGACTCTTCTGAATGGTGATTGTTTGTCTATTTCTAAAGATATTTCTTATTGAAAGATTTGGGGTTGGATTTTTTTTCATTCAACAACTGGAGTCCGTGGTATCCCCGACTGAAAATACAGTCAGTTCACTCAGGCTGTAATACCACCAATGTTGAAGTGAAGGGAATGGGTGTTTAACATGGCGGAGAGTGTCGCATGAATGAAGCCACAGGGCTATCTAGATCTGCCAGTTTGTGAACTGAAGTTGTTTTTGCTTGTTCTTTCTTCAGTTCCTAGGACAGGGCCATAGACAAACTGAGAGCACTGACACAGCGCAGGCCCTGACGCAGAGGCTGGCTCCTGTGCCATATCAAACATGCTTAATATACATTAGCAAGTTTATGTTCTTTTGACACTGGTTGCTTTCACTTTCTTTCCTTTGCAAAGCTTTTGTGTGGATTCTCCCAAGAATGTGTGTTTAACAAGTGAAGAGAAAATTCAGGTTATATAATGCTATGTATCTAAATGAATAACTTCTATACCCATTCTGTTCTTACTTGCCAGTGATCCTGTTCCTCTGAATAAATGCACGTGGCTGCTTCTCACCATCTGACTTGAAGGTTTTGGTAATGGGCAGTTCCAAATTCCTTTATAGTCTGCTGCTGTCAACAGGAACTGCAGAAATATGTCACAGAATGGTGTTATGTTGTCCTTCCTTCCCATGTCCTTCTGTAAATCCCCTTTTGTATCTGTAACTACAAATCTTCCTTGTTACCATGACTAGTTCATTTCAGGTGTTTCTTTAAATGTCGTGTCTGTTATATCTGCTGTGGGCTCTGTAATACAGCTTCTGGTATGAGCATTCTAATTGCTCCTGTTTGTCTTGTAGTTGGAGGGAGAAACATCTAGCAGAAATGGTACAGGAGTGTTTCTTAGGGAGATAATCTGTCTTCCTTTTTTGTACTCCAGTTTCAAATGATTTAAATAACAAAGCTTATACCTTTTAATAAGTGTTTCACAAATAAATTGTTTTATTAATTACTGATTGTTTGAATCTATCACCCTTACAGTTTTGAAACTGAAGTTTTTCTGATTCCCTGCTGGTTTATGATCTATACATAGCAAGTGCAGTGTGTCCTGTGTATGTATTTAAATTCTGAGAAATTTTTGTGGAGATAGCTTGCTTAGTGAAGCATAGTTCAGATTATCTATATAAACCTTATGGTTTGTATAGCTAGTCTTTCTTTTGATCTAAAATGTGTGATCAGGTTGCCATTATGTAGTGACAAGAAAACAACCATTTAAAATAGCTTGTCTAAAATGTATCTGCATTTCATGTATTTACTTCAGGTCTAAGAATTAAATCCTTACCTGATATTTGTCAGAGTCTTAGTCTTAAACCAGAAAGAGGTGGATGTATGCCTTATCTATACCTTTACTGAATACATTACAAATCAGATTTTTCTGAAACTCATATCTTCCATTCCTAGTAAAATCCTTATTTTTCCAACCCATTCTTTCTCTTTTATTTTTTTTCTTTTTCCCGTTAGTAGGTCTTGCACACATCTGCACCGTGACTGAGAATTATTCCAATGTAAAAAAACAATGACCAACCACTTTCTGGTAGTATGTCTGAAGGGGTAGAGGGGGCTAGAGTCTGAATGCAGACATAGACACTGGATTCTCAGAAAATTCTTCGTAAGCAGAAAAGTCGTGTGAGGGCAGTGGCTGTTTTAGGATTTTGTGTGTCTTGTATGTACTGCAGATGTGCAGTATACAGTTTCTGGATAGGCTGATCTCCTTGAAATATTTGGTACCTACCTTGCTTTTTCTACTTCTGCAGCAGCAGTTAATGCCCCTCCATACCTTACTTTACTTCTGAAGGACCTTCATCTATCCTTTGTCCATGTTCCTGTAGCACATGAACTGCTATTAACCCCACACCTATAAAACATGGGTTATGTCAGTATTTTGTGATACTGATTTTTAGGAAAACTTCAGATTCTTGCTAATGCCTTCTGTGGTTTTTAGCTTTATAGTGCACCTGGATCACCCACCATCAGTATGTGGGTTGGTTATTTGGCTTTTTTAATTTTTTTTTTTTTCTTGAAGTCGTATCTTAGATGTGTGTAGAGTGGGGTGAAGGAGAGTGTTTGACACTGGGTTTCTCACACAGATACATCTTCTGAAAACTGGGTAAAAACACAATATTGTGGAATTTGAAATTAAAATTATGAAAGTGAAAGGCACTGTTCCACTTTCTAATCTCTCTTTGCACCTAATAATCAAGCGGCAAGTCACCTTGATGGTGAAGATAAACTTAATTTATACCTGTCTAGACTATTTACAAGGTATAAAGGAGAATCCTGGCTGGTACAGAACTTCACACTTTCTGTGAATAATCTACTGTGTGTAACCCGAAGTAAATCAGAATGTTTGTGCTCTGATTGTCTCAAGTGCCATGGGTGCCATCTGCTGACTCTTTCATGTACCACATAGCTCTTCAGCTGTGGGAAGGAGAGATAACGCATGTTAAAGAATGTAGTTTTAAATATCCTGCACTCAAATATTAATATTTAATCCTTGCTGGTTTTGTGTAATATGAGCAACAGTGTTCGCCTTAAATGTGTTTGAGTTTTATTTCAGCCCTGCCAAATAGTTGTGCAGAGTAATCATTATTACTGTCAGTGTTCTTTTGCAGTGTTTTTGCTTACAGTGAACCTAGGTCTCAATTTTAGCAGTGTATTGTGGCTCGTAGTCTGAACGCAGCTTCTAGCTATGCATTTTTTAATCTTTTCATTTTTTTATGTTTATGAACTCTTTCCTCATTCCATTTGTTATATTCCATCTATGGTATCCTGTATATAGCTAAGAAACGAGACGGAAATAATTTCTTTATTGTGCTTGCTTGCAAACCTGGTAACATAGATTCTGTTGTCCTCAGCAAGCATACCAGCGGTGCTGCCAGGTAAGGTGGTAAAAATAATTGGCTATACCCGGTTTAGTAACAAAGCTGAGAAGGGGCAAACTGGAGGAGTACACTTTAGCTAGACCCTAGAGTAGCTGATAGCCTATTAAATGGGTTTTAAAGGGAAACTTCTGTTTTGTCTTTCTTGTCCTAGTTTTCTTTAAAACCTAAATTGATCTATTGCTTTGGGTCACTCAACTGAATGTCAGTATCTACTGAGGAGAATTTCAATCTTAATAAGCATGAAAATGTAATATCTAATGCTATAGTCTTTGGCTGTGTTGCTGCTGTAAATGAAATAATGTTCTGGCAAGGGTTCCAGCACTATAATGTGGGACAGTGTTTTTAACTGGAGTGTTAAAATGGTCCATGACATGCTTTTGGCTGAGGACAAATAGTACTTTCCCCAACCACTTCCAAGCACAGTTTGGGAGTCTGCGTGGTCCCAGGGATCCTACCCGATAGCTATTTCAGAAGCTAAGAGTGAACAGTTTACTTGAAATAGTTTAGTTATCACTTAATAGGATAGATGTGGCCAGCACATGGCGGTTTGCATCAGGGCCCCAAGTGTACCAACAGGCTTCAGTTACTGTGACCAGCCTCACCTTCTGCTTGTTGGTCCAGGAGCTCCATTTAAGCTCAGGATGCGGCATTTGTTCCTGGCCCAAACAATTACATAGGTCTACCTGTCCCAAGTCCTGTCCTTGGACCCACATTGTAGCTTTAGACTTATGTTGCAGCTTTTCTAGCTAATGGCTGTGGTCCCATCTCTTTCTCCTTCTGACTCTCTGGATAGACCTCGACCTCTTTCCATTGGTTTCTGTGTCTATGGGTGCTGTGACCAGCACCCTGCTCTGCAAGGGCACTGCCTGCACTGTGGTCGCCCTTGGCTTCCAGCTAATCCTCGCTCATGGGGCAGCTTTGCTCTGGCTACTCCCTGACAGTTGGCCTCAGGAATTGACAATGGGCCTTGACACCATTTAACTTTTGTCATGTAGAAGTAGCTCTACTGTCCTGACACCAGTCTAAGCCTGCTGGATTAACTGGAGATTTCTTATGCGATATCAGGAGATCCTGTAATTGAACACGTGGTCAAGGCTTAGGCTAGTTAGTCATGGAAATATTGCATATGAAATAGGGACAATAATTCTAGAAAAGTCTGGTGGGGGACAAAGAACACATCTTAGACAATTGTGCAAAATCAAGGGTTGGGTGGGCCTTCTGTATGAGACCCTAGTATAAATCAAGGGTGCTGCAGAGACACTCAGCATAGCTGAAAGCTGAATGCAAAGGCAGATCCTGATGGAAGATAGTGTGACTTCAATCTTGATGAACATCAGTGCCAGAGCTGATGTGCTGAAGGTGCTTTACTAGTGTCTGAACCCACATGTGGCTAGCAGTAATGGGTTGAACTTGAAAGTGCAGAGAAGTCAGAAATAGGTGTTGAGAGATGTTTATAAACATTCTTTGCTCCTGTTACCTGATCTTCCAATCCACAGTAGAAAATGTAGTGTCTACAGAGGAGAATAATAGTTCAAAACCTTTGAATGATACCATCAAGACTCTTCGATTTCCTACCCAGCTTTATTTGCATCTATCAAAACAGTTACTCTTCCAGAGGATTTTTTCCTTCCTTGTAAGGAGAAAAGCAAAACACTTGGAAGCCCTTAACCTAAAAATGGGGTGATTGACACACTAATATAGGAGCACTGTGAAGGTATGTGATTGGGATACAGCCACAAAAGTTTGTTTTCTAGCTTTTTTGATTGTTTCACAGAACTTTAGGCTTTAGTTTGAAGAAGCATGCAGTCTGTCTTTAAAATTACATTTGAATCTTCCATGGTTGAATGATAATGAAACTAGTATATTTTTCCACAAAAAATTTGATTCTTGATTACCTGAGGTTCTACACTGAAACCAATTTTGACTGAACAAAAAACCTCTATGGAGTTCTCATCATGGCCAGCTCCTAAATGCTTGAGCTAGATGTCTGCCTACTTTGTCAGAAAGATTAGAGAAAACATCTGAAATAGGAATTCATACAGTTCCTTTACCTTTACTTTTTTCCTCTTGCTGTTTGCTTTGCTCTGGATCAGAGTCTTGCTGCTTACAGATTATAAAATCAGAGGGTGCTGCTGCGTGCACATGCTGGCTGTCATTTCATGATGTAGGTTCTCACTTTCAAATTACTTTAACTAGAACATACTTCTAGAAGAGAATCTATTTCTTAAAAGCTTGTTTGTATTATTGGTGTGTGTTACCATGACATGTTTGATGGATACATGAACCTTGAGTTATGTAAAATTTCAGACAGTTGGTACAGTCACTTAAACTCTGAATTAAAACACCGTGAACTTGTACGTTGCAGTTGAACTGAAGCTGAGTAGGAACTGTCTGCAAGGTTTGAACAGAACGTTTTATGCAGCTGAGATTTAAGTGCTTTGCAGTGCCGAAGGCAGTCTTCCAAAAAGCAAGTATTGATATAAGCACCACAGGAAACAGATTGCTTCTGAGTGCTTTGCATTAATAAATTGCTTTTAATACTTCTTAATTGTCTGCTGAGCTCAGAATCCTAATGTGTCTTTATATATCCAGTGTTTCATATCTGTATATATATGTACACCTTGCACTTTATTTGTTCACGACTTTATGGGTCTCCTACTGTGCTAACTTCTGCTGGCGTAGCTTCACTGCTGTACTGACAACAGTAAACTGGATCTAGAAGTGTGAGTTTTTAGACAAGTGCTTAATACTGGGTTACATAGTTGAACTTCATGAAGCTAACAAATTTGTTAGTGCTTAGAGACAGTCTTGTTCTTCTAACTTGAGATGAATGGCCACTATTTTGTAGCTGATTCCTTTTAAACAGGTGGGATAATGCCTGGAAAAATGTCTAAAATGTGTTGGAAGGGTTTAGAATCTGGCCCATGGGGAGTGATGTTGGGAATCAGTGCATGAGAACTGGAGTTACAAAGAAAGAGGTCTGAGGCACAAAAAAAGCACTTGGAACAAATGCAAATCCTGTTTCTGGAGGTTTAGTTTTGCAGTCTCCCTGTACTCCTAAAAGTGTCACTGATCAGCATGTTATTTACAACAACAAAGGTCAACCTTCCACCCACCTTGAAACTGGAGGCTTAAATTTCGTTTGCTTTCTTGCCCCATGAACGTGGCTACACTGCTGTGTTTAAAGTAGTTTCGGTCTACTGCTTGCCTTATGTATTTAAGCAAGCAGTAGATTCTGTGCAGCCTAAGAAAAAGATGGTAGCTTATTTTTGTGAGGAAAGCTATCTGCTTCTCAACACTGATACTGTAAGTGTGAGCTTTTATCTGACTTTTCAGATGTTTTGTTTTTCATGGTTGGAATCTCTCGTCTGTCTAAATAGACTCACCAGAAGGTGGGGATAAGGGCCTTTTTAAAAGCTTGGAAAGGAAACATGGGAGCTTTTTCTTTACACTTCTGCTTCTTACTGCTACTTTAAATTCTCCAATTGATACGTCCAGTAATTCAGATCATAATACTGTATTCAGATATGATTCCACTTATGCTTGTTACCTGTATTCTCTCTGAACTACCCTCATCATGATTTGAAAAAAAAACCAAAAAAAATACCAAAAAAAACCTCCCCAAAAAACTATGTAGGTAAAATAGCCTTCAAATACCTCTTCCTGTTGTTGGTTGGTGTGTTTTCCTGACTCCCACCTATTCCCTGCCAGCATTTGCCTTCATCAACCCATTTCGCTGTGGGTTGTACAAGTTCTGTTCTTAGTACCAGCAGAAGCAAGGATATTTGTACCTCCACATACGCAGGAGATGATCAAAGATGCATACTAAGTTGGAAATCCCTGGTGAATAGTTTGGAATCCATGCTGTGGAGAGGAAACATAACCAAGTGATTGCAGACCTGTTTGGGGCTTGGGACCCAAGTTTTGTTCACAGGTTTATCTTTTGTCCTGAGCAGGCTGCTTTGTATTTGTATCGGAGGGCTCCGTTACTATCCCACCTACTGTAGTAGGGGTGTTGCTAGGATAAAAGTATTGTGAGAATTATTTTAAGGCGCTTAACACGCCTTCTTGTTACAGGTATCACCTCACTTTTTTTTTTAAAGAAAAGGAGGGGATGGGAAATACTCTTGCATTGAAGTGGTTAAAATCTGATCTATGTTTATGCATATTTGTTGTCTTATTTGACAAAGCCCTGCTGAAGTATGTAGGATTACTTGGAAAGCAAGGTAATGCGTAAGATGGGTAAAGTTTTAGCCTGGCTATAGAGGAATGGGATCAGCTAAAATATGCATTAGTAATTATTTAAATTTACAGCATGGTTTAAACAAAATGGGTATCTTGAGTACTTGTGCTGTTCATAGCCCAGCTTTGGTAAGGAGACTGTTTTTGTTAAAAATAACTTGATAAAAGATGCTAGTTTTGTCTTTGTATATTCTAATTTAAGAATGTTGCTTGTGTCCTCTTCACTTGACTGTTTAGGGAGGTGGGGAGAGATCTTTGGTATTCTGATCTTTATGGGGGAGGGCGGATGTCCTGCAGATATACACAGAAACACTTGGCAGAGCTAATTGGTAACTAATGGATACAGTCCCTGTCTAATGCATAAAGATAGTTAAGTAAATGAATGGACTGCGGAGAATGCTTCCTGGAATATTTAAATATATCTGTAGTTTTAAACACATTGAACATTAAAAAAAAAAATTCAAGCCTTGCAAATGGGAGGACTGATTTCTTTCATAAAATCATAGAATGCTTTGGGTTGGAAGGGACCTTTAGAGGTCATCTAGCCCAATGCCCCTGCAGTGAGCAGGGACATCTTCAACCAGACCAGGTTGCTCAGAGCCCTGTCCAAC
>Ga0181612_155405_pt1 | contig 17958 bp, 10 predicted proteins | sample HoacroProtozoa21_FD_119630 | JGI IMG/M metagenome (GOLD analysis project Ga0181612, IMG submission 119630) | Hoatzin crop microbial communities from Cojedes, Venezuel. Combined Assembly of Gp0051906, Gp0051904, Gp0051908 | reverse complement strand
TTCTATTTTTTAAAAAATAAGTTACTAATGTAGCTTTCCAAATGTCTTGCCATAAATTTTTGTTCAAATTTGGCACACATGTACTTTTGAGAATATTAGACAAAACTTAGAATTTTGAACAGCATGACTTAGACTAGTAATTCTGCCATATTGCTTACTGTGTCTGACTTGCTTGGAAGTAGGAGGATTCCGTATCAGGATTGTGTATGTGTTTGCTAAATTGCACTAGTCAGATTGACAAGTTCGTTGTGTGTTCTGGAAAGTTCTGTTCTCCTGAAAAGTTGCTTTGGTCTGCTATTCCAGTCAGTATTTGTTGCCCCAGTATTTGGGTAATATCAGAAGTCTTGACCAAAATATTTTCTTAGCATTTCTACACTTACCAGTTCATTGTGTTTTAAGTACAGTGACATACAAAGTGCCTGTTCCTTACTTTTGCATAGCTGGACCAGGACGATTTCATTTCCATGTTAATAAAGGTTATTTTTAGGCAGTTTTAAGAATAAAAAACTGATTGTGGGTTAGCTTGATTCTTTTCTGTAAGTCTTTCTGAAGTACTCTCTGGAGAAAGAAAAGTTAGTGTGCACCCTTGTGATCCAGAATAGGATAATGACATGTTGTTGCCAACACCGATTTATCAGCCGTAGTTCTGCTTGGAATTAGCTTTGTTGCATGTAGCTAGGTCTGGCAGGAATCCTAAGGTGAGTGTAGAATTTTCAGGTGATCGCATCTGTTCAGGAGCAAAAGAAATGCCAGCTCATGGAAAGAAATTGGAGCCCTCTATGTGTCTGGGCTGTTGGAACAGTGCAGTAAAAAGAAATTCTCTGCTTGTGATTTGTGAGAGAGGAGATGTATATACTGCCAGCTGTTAAGTCATCTTTAAAAAAACCCACAAAAACACAACAAAAGACAGAACCAAAAAACCATCAATGCAATGAAGTAATAAGAGCAGAATGAGATTTTTGGCTACTCCTGACATCAGCGTACTTCTCCAAAGTGTCAAGACTTAGTTGAAAGTTCCCAAACAACATCTTCTCTTTTTCTTCTTCAAGTTGTGAAAAACAGTGGAAATCTATTGATATACTTTATGCACTTTGATTTTTTTGTGAAGTTGTTGATGTCCAATTCTGAAAAGGGCTTCTGTGTTGCTATTTAGTTATTCTTCCTCTTGCTCTCTAGATGAATTGCTGCGCGTGTATGTACACAAGGATTATTGGCTAACGAGAAAACAAGGAAAGCTGTTAGAAGTAGTTGCTTAACTGTGTTAACTTTACAGTTACATCCCAGATTTTTTTTTTTCCAGGCTGCTTGAAGTTATATGATGGTTAAGAGGGTTCTTTTTAAAATAACTTTCAGTACTCAAGGAATACGATAGGGTGCTAACTTGGTGTAACTGACGCTATTCTCGTAGCTCAAAACTTGGCAAACACTGTTTCAGAGTTGTGTATACATGGAGAAGTAATATAAAGCATTCTGTTGTGTACATTTCTTAATGGATTGAAAATGTGTGCCATTATCTCAGTGAGATCTAAAATTGGACACTTTGTTACCTGTCTACGGGCATTTTTCTTAATCTGAGGAGTTCTGTTTCAAAAGGGAAGAACTGAGAGGAGAAATAGAAAAATAACAAGCTGTTGATTTAGATAAATTTTATATTGCGGTCTGAAAGTCATTTAGATTGTGAAGCAACAAAACCTAAGAAGAGCCCGCTAAATTTTTTATCAAGCACCATTTTCTAGTGGTTGGGGTTCTTAAGTAGCTTTTATTCCTGACATTGCCAGTGGCCAATGGCATTGGCATACTGGAGTGACTCTGGGGTAACTGCTGTCTTTGTGACCCTGTCTATAAAATAAGAGTGATGTTTGCATCCTCTTTAAATCTTTCAGGAACTGAAATTGCACGGGACTGAACTGAACTGAATTGAAAGTACTTGTAAGAATTAAATGTCATCATTACCATCTTCAAGTGCAAGTAGCAAATTGGACAGAGCAGTATGAATCCTGTCTAGACTGTGACTTGCATTATTCCTGGCAGATGCATTTGTTTGTGGAAGATTATCTCTTTATGTGTAGGCATCAGTGTATTACTCTTCATTAGGCAAGCCATGAGGCTGTCAGATGATAGTCTGGAGTTACTTGCTAATAGAAGAAAACCTATTTTAAAAATAGAATTTAATAGCAAGACTGAAGTTTATCTTCACAATAATTCTGGAATATTTACGAAGTGTTTTGAATAATGAGATTTGCTCCAGAAATAAATGTCATAGTGAATGGGATGCTGTAAATTTCAAAGAAAAAAAAAAAAGGTTTGCTTTAGGGTATTGTTTTTTGATAGGCAAGAATATTCTCCATTCTTTCCTTCAAAATCCCCTCAACAACTCTGCACTGCTCCTCCTTTATTGTGGATTTTAGTGCTCCTAGTGTTTACATTCAATTTTTAACATGCTGCCAAAACATTCCAATGTGATGCACACAAGCAAGATGCAAGGCAACTTTTACAATTTATAGTTTATTTAAACTGAAATGAGATTTCACTGCACAACTTAAACCTTCAAGCTTGATCCCAAATCTTTGTTTTTGATAAATTACAGAAGCTTGCAGAGTGGGAAAAAGAGGCAGGCTCTAGAGCCTCAAAAAAGTTTACGTGTGCACATGTGCATCCAAAACCTAGGCAACCCAATAATGGGAGTTTGTTTTCCAGCATCCTCTAAAGATCATCTCTCTCTGGATGATCCATCTACATTTCTGTGAGACCACTCTTGAGTTCCTTACTGAAGCTGTATCTTCTGCATTTTCTTGAAATGGTTATTTTTTGCCATCTGTCTAAAGCAAGGACGGCAGATTTGTGTCCTTGTGTTCCAAAGTTTATTAGATAGGTATTTGGGCTGGAAACAATTCAGTGAAATGAACTACAGCAGTGTCAGTGCAGTGTCTTGGTTTAGAAGGACTCTCACACCCTTCATGATTAAGAGTTATTGAAAGTCTGCCAGAATCTGTGAGTACCACGTGTAGCTCTTGTGCCTGTGGACAAGTGTGGGTTTCCCCAGAATTTGTGAGCTCCAGGTCACCGTCAGTTCTGCAGTGTCTGAGCCAACCCTTGCCAGCCCTTTCAGAAAGGTTTCTGTGTCCTGTGCTTCCTGAGGCTCCAGGTCTGGGGAGAACTTCACTGGCACAGCACCACATGGGTGTGCAGAGCCAGCTCAGCTCTGGGGTTGCCGCTATAAAGTTGTATAATCCAAAGTCCTGGAGAAGAGTCGCTGCGTGATTCTGCTAGGGGCCTTGGTGTTCCAACCCTATACTGTTGAATACCCCTCGGATACATCAGAGTTTGTTCTTATATATTTGCATCTGAACTGACAGGTTTTGTGGACCCAGAGTGTTTCTGCTCTTGTGGCAGGGTTAATAACACTCTGCGTGGTTTATCTGGCAAATAGACTGCCTTTAAGCGCAGGTGCAGAAATCAAATGGCCCTCTGTTCTTCCTCCAATCCCCTGATTGCAGCTCCGGTATAGTGTATGTTGCACATCACCTTTTCCTTTCATATTCGCTTCTTTCTCACTGCATAATGAATTTCTCCAGCTTTTCTCTACCTAGCTCAGGGCTGCATGCACTTACTTGTCTCTTGTGTTCTTCCTTATCATTCTCTGCCCTCAGAATTTGGGTAACGGGGAAAAATGTCTGCTTGCAGTCTTACCTTAGGGTTAGTGCTGCTGAATCTGATTTGAGCAGTAGATGCCAGATGTCTAGTATAATTGCGGTTTCTCTTCTCGCTGTCTTTGGATTACTCTTGCTTCTCCACCCAACCTGCTGTCTTCTAGGACTGCTGTACCCTGCCTTTGATGATGCTCTGGTCCTTGTAGACACCTAGCCTTGGTTCCTGCCATAAGTGTCATCTGTTGTTTCAGCAGTATGCAGTGTTGTGGGAGAAGGTAGAAGGTGATTGTATATCGAGGAGTCATAGAAGTATCTTGTAAGGTTCTGCGTCGTCCCTCTCCTTCCAAGTTCAGTGAAGTACAGAAAGGACAATGTGTTTTGAAACATGCTCTGTTTTGGTATTCCTAAACTTGTTTTGAGATGTCTTCCTGACTGAAGCTGGCCAACAATTTTGGGACGAGATGGTCCAAGAAGTACATGAAAGTTTGAGAGATATTTCAGTGCAGTATACTGGTACTCTAAGGGACATTAAAAACACTTGAGTGCCTGATTTAAATATGTATTCAGGAATTCACTGCTATATTTGGGTTCAGAAAGGAACATTTCCCCTAGGTCAAGCTGACCACATTGGATATCTTTCCTGTCCTCTGTTTTGTATAGGTTGAAGCTGTCATCTTTAACTCCTTGTGGAGTTAGTTTAAAAAAGTCCTTTGTTTACTGCAAATGCTTAAGTTTTAGACAGTGTCTGCCTCACTTGACTTCTTTTGTCGTGTGGTCATTGCTGTGGCTTATGGCCTTTGTTACTGCCCTTAGCACTTACTATGTAGTGTAGGGATGTCAGCTATCCAGACTGCAAGCTACATAGGAAGATAATGTGGAGGTTTTTATACTTGTCCACGTAGTGTATATCATGTATCTCTGGTAGTGACAAGAAGAGGGAACACTGAAGTAGTTTTCAAGCAAGTGGCAGGGGCTCTCCAAAGATTCCTGCTTTACTTTAGTTGCTTGAGAGCTTCACCCACCGTAAGAGTAGGCTAGCAAGACCTGTTGCAATAGTTTGGAAAGCTTTTGTGGTGTGTACTAACAAGCAGGGCAGATGTTCTGTGGCCCATTTTGAAAGGAACCTCTGTTGTACAGTTGTTTGTGACTATGAGGAACTTTGATATCCTAAATCAGTCCTTCCCAAACCAGTGGAAGTTACTGTCAGGATACCTCATTAAGAAGGTTGCAGAGGAGGTGGTTATGGTGGTGGTTGCAGTAATTTTTGTGAAACTGGACACTGTAGGCTTGTTGCATGCTAAGATTCCCTGATTGAAAATTAAACTTGTTCTGCAAAGAAACTGCAGGCAGGTTACAATTTTATTTTTATAAAGTACCCAATGGCTTTCACTATTTCCAGTGTGTACTGATACATGTTCAGTATACTTTTCTGTTGACTTTTAGCCCTATTTAGATTTTTTTTAATGGAATTTTGAAGGGGAGATACAGATTTTTTTGAAATACTGGCTTATGAATAACTCCAGATTTTTGAAATAGTGAAAAGTATGGAGCACTGTTATTAAGTTTTGAACTCATTATATGGTGGCTACAAAGGTTTACGGCAGTGTTGGGGTCTGGGTGTGTTGGGTCCTGTCAGCAGAATTACAAGAAACGTACTTCAAGTAAGCGTGAGAGACAGAAGGATTCACGTTTATTTTTGTGGATAAATTGTGTCTGGGAAGCTGAACAGGTCTCACCCTTTCTCCACTCACTGAGTTTTACTGGTAGCAACTAAGAGAGAATGTAAATGCATGTACACCAGAAGAATAGAAGAGAAAGATTGTACTTACTGTTATTTTCGCTACTATATCTTTGAGGGTTACAAGCGTGAAAAAACCCCACCCTATCACGTTTTTTAAATTATTTAAAAATTATCTAAAGGAGTGCATTTTTTGAGGTGGCTTTACTAGAACATTAATCCGTCAGGTTTTTGTCCATTCGTGCTTACATAAGTTTGTCTTCATCCAAGATTTCTCTTTTTAAAATAATTCTGAAATTTAAAACGCCAAACCTTTGAAGTCCACATCACGGCTTTCAATATTTAAAAGTTCATGTAACAACTAATGAAGGTGCATATCTAACAGTTTGTTTTTTTGTTTTCTGTTTTAAAATAGGCCTTGATGTCAAAAGTGAAGCATGCCAGCGATTTTTTCGAGATGGGTTAACAATATCTTTCACAAAAATCCTTACAGATGAGGCAGTGAGCGGCTGGAAGTTTGAGATTCATGTGAGTTTAAGTTGTGTTTCTGGAAAGAATAGTAATTTAAATGAGGAAGGAGACTGCCTTTATGACTATGAGGAGACTGCAGAGGTTGAATCTAATTTTTGAAACTCATCTCAACAGAGAACTGGGAGAACTTTTGTATACATGGCTTTGGGGGGTGGGAGGGAAGTCATCCTTCTAGCAGTTTCATCTTACTGCCTGTGGTGGTTTTGACAGGAAATAAAACATGAGAGATGATGTGGGGAGGAACAGAAGTTTCTGTGTTCAGTAGTGCAGCTCTTGTTAGGCAGACTGTCTTTGGCCAGATGTCTAGAGGCCTGCTTATTTTTATGTGCATACTAGGACATGAAAACTTGCTTTTGTACTAAAAGCTTTTAGCATCCTGCTAACTTCTGAAAATTTGCAGCAGCTACTTGAATATAAAAACTACATGTTGGACAGCTAGTCACATGCCACATGAGAAACTGTAAAGATCTTCACGAGCAAGTTAAAATCTGTGAGAGAAATGGGTGAAGGAAGGAAAAGTTAATAGTTCAGTGGTGATTCATGAATGTTTCAGCCAAAAATACTTGTGTTTTTTCCTAAATTTAATTTTTAGCTGCAAACAGATAGTTGAAAGTTTGTTTAAAGCCTTTATTGGAGGAAGTACCAATTAAAATACGTTGTAAAACTCTTACACAATTCTGCATGCTAAATACAAATGGTTCAGAGTTTATGGTTCATATTCATTATACTGTCACCTGCCACATTCTTGGTTGTTGTTTGTGTTCTTAATAGAGATGTATTATTAACAACACTCATCGACTAGTAGAACTCTGTGTGGCCAAGCTGTCCCAAGATTGGTTTCCCCTTCTTGAACTTCTTGCCATGGCCTTAAATCCTCACTGCAAATTCCATCTGTACAATGGTACTCGTCCCTCAGAAACAGTTCCTGCAGGAGTCCAGCTCGCTGAAGATGAACTTTATGCCCGTCCTCCTGACCCACGATCACCAAAGGTGTGAGAGTGTTTTCAGATCTGTATTTTTAATTTTATGCAGTGTTGCCTAATTACACAGTAGCCATAGGGAAGTGTTTTTAGGGTGGAACACACACCCTCAGCACCCCCCAGGCCTTCATTCTCTGTATCACTAAGATGTTCTGCTGCTTTTGACTCTTAATCAGTCATGATTTAATGTACATTTCCACTTCTAACTCTTTCAGTCTTTGGTCCACAGTCAAACTGTGTCCTGTGTTTCTGTGGTAAGCTGGCGCAACTTGATTGGAATGCCATTCTTACTGTGTTAATTGGCTTGCTTGTATTTGCCAGTTAATGGATTTACCTCCTCTTTCAGCATGATTTTGTAGGTGACATATTTTGAGGAGGAGATTATGTGATAAAGTAGGAATTTTCTCTCCCTTTTCTTAGAGTTCATAATGATGGAAGAAATGTTTTTAATTAGACGTAGGATGCTAGTGTCAGTGGGGGGTGGTTTTTTTTTTGGTTTGGTTTGGTTTGGTGGGAGGTTTTGGGTTTGTTTTTTGAACTGGCAGTGCAGGTTAGTAATATGTTCTGGTTCTTGGGTCTGAATTTTACAGAATTGTGCTCCGAATGGCATTCGTACAACTTCAGGAGCTAACTGAATTATATTTTTGTTGCTTTCTTCCTTTTTTTTTCTTTTTAGTAGATCTGCTAGCTAATGCTAACTATTGATATGTAAGAACTAAAGATAAAGAACTCGATGTCGTTGGACTTCCTTGCATTGCTGACTGTGTTTAGAAGAATGTTATTTTGCGTTCTTGATGCTTTTATATGCACCATTATCACATCCAGGACCAGAAAAAAATACCAGAATCATCATGTTTTCAGTAGTAACTTAGCAGCCAAAGCTGAATGTGTCTTTCTTATTCCTATATATTTGATAAATTTCTTGGAGTAATTAATTAACAGCATCTGTTCTTTGACATGATAACGGGAGATGTCTTGTTGCCTATTTCTAAGCATTTCCTTAAAACAAGATATTGAAACTGTATAGGCAAGTTCACTGTCAATTCTATTACCTTCTAATGGTTTGTTTTGTAAGGACTTTTTTAAGCAAGTTTTGTTACTAACAGGTACTTGAAAGTATTTCTAGGTGGTAATTTGTAAATGTCAGAAAATAACTGTTTATTTTATTGCAGGGTTGGCTAGTAGATCTTATCAACAAGTTTGGCACATTAAATGGATTTCAGATCTTGCATGACCGCTTCATGAGTGGATCAGCATTGAATGTTCAGATAATTGCAGCTCTCATAAAGTAAGTTGTTTTTTTTTTAGAATAATAATTTACGTATTTGGAAAAAACAGACTGAGTATAAAATATATGTTAGTGCAAAGCATAGTCTTTTCTTGAAGCATTTCCCCTTGCTCCTTCTCTTAACTAGTTGTTTTTACCTTTAGTATTTCATGTGCTTGTAAATAGACTTGAATTTCTTGAATGAATTGCTCATTAATATCTTAATATTACACAGCTACCAGTTATGACACTGTGATCCCTTTTTTTCTTTCTTTTTAGGCCATTTGGACAATGCTACGAATTTCTAACATTACATACAGTGAAGAAATACTTCCTTCCAATTATAGAAATGGTTCCGCAGTTTTTAGAAAATTTAACAGATGATGAACTGAAAAAAGAAGCAAAGAATGAAGCCAAAAATGATGCTCTGTCCATGATAATCAAATCTCTAAAGAACTTAGCTTCAAGAGTTCCAGGACAAGAAGAAACTGTAAAAAACTTAGAAATATTTAGGTTAAAAATGATACTTAGGTAAGATGTTACTCCTAATATGATATCCTACTGCTGACATTTTTTTCCACACTTCTTACATTTAATTTCTCTTACAGGTTGTTACAAATTTCTTCTTTCAATGGTAAAATGAATGCACTAAACGAAGTTAACAAAGTAATATCCAGTGTGTCATATTATACGCATCGGCATGGTAATCCTGAAGAGGAAGAATGGCTTACAGCTGAAAGAATGGCAGTAAGTTCTTCGCTGAAATTCATTGAAATTCATTTCTTTCTCCTTATTTAATTGTAGAAGTAGCTGTAGATTATGGATCCTGCACACACTGCTAATTTTCATGTCTAGTGTTACAAACCGTAGGTATCACATCATGGTGATAAATCATTTTAATAGTAGCCTTTCTGCGAAAAAATGCTGTATTTGTTTCAAATGCTGTATTTGTTTGGTTTCACTGAATGATTTTCAGTGCTGCTAAAAACATGCTTGAAAAAGTGATCTTTGAATAGTATGGTTTTTATCTAGTGTTTAAAAAAACAAACAGACTAACAAACCTAAATAAAAATGGTGTGATTCTTACGGAACTTTAGCAGCATTATATGAATGAATGAACACCGAATGTTCGTTTAAATAAGAATGTAGTCTGGTTTTTGTGCTTGAAGTAATTTTTTATCATGAGAGTTCTAAGTGACTACTTTGCTTTTCACATTTCAGAAGCTGGATTCTTTGGTACAGAAAGTTCTAGATACCATATTTATATTATATTTAATATTTACATACTTTGAATACGGTTTCATGCTTGAGTGAGTATTTAGGGAACTGTTAAAATGAACATGTATAAAGTTGAAGTAAGGACATTTTTCGTGTTTGTGAAATTTAATTGTGTTAAGTAATTTTTGCACAGTTCTGCCCTATCTTTTTGACTGGCTAACTGTTGTGAGGTTTGTAATCTACAAAAGGACTGCTGACAAAAAAGAATGTCTGCAGTTTGACTTTTTAAAGCAATAGGATGAAATAGGTCTCTTTTTTACATTCTCTGTATAGTTTGGCGTCTTGGACAAGGCCTCTGTTTCTAAGTGAAAAATTCTAGGTTTAAGTATTTGACTACAGGCTTACAGTATTTAAGCTAGTGTCGTGAAGGACAGTGGAGGGTAAGATGCTATGTACGTTTGTTTTCATTCTGAGTGCTCAAAGCACATGCTGCTTTGCTTCAGTTAGAACAAAAAATACATGACACTAATCTGACTGTGCCAATGACACCAGTGAAAAAATTGCATCCACTTAAATGTGGCTTGAATATTTGCCTCTAATTCAGTTAGGAGCACTTCAAAAAACCCTGTAAGTGGGAGTACTTAAATAATCTAACCTGTTTATATTTCAGTCCTTGCTTATGCCCTTGCTATGCTAAAGGCATACCAGTAAAGCTAGAAGTGTCTTATACAATTTGGTGTTGATATTGAAGGATTGTGAATTGGGAGAGAAAAATTTTGTGCCTTGAATAGAGGAGTTAACTGTTTTTCCCCACTGACTTTTCATCTTTGAATTTGTTTGAACATTTTTATGCTTTGAGTTAATGATTTTAATATGCCTGAAAAGTGTTTCCCTGTAAGATATCACGGTGACTAGCATACTGGTTTATTAAGAGGAAATCAAAGTTAGAGATAAATACCTTCCTCTTGTGCTGCATCTTTCTCACTTCTCCCAATGAGAATATTGTGTATAAATTCATTGATCTGTAACAGGTTGAAATTGTTCTTTTTAGTTTAAATATCAGTGACAGCACTTCAGTAGTTTGAGATGGCACTACTTTCTTTTTTATATTCAGGAATGGATCCAGCAGAATAATATTTTATCAATTGTGTTAAGAGATAGTCTTCATCAACCTCAATATGTAGAGAAGTTAGAGAAAATTCTCCGTTTTGTCATCAAAGAGAAAGCCCTCACTTTGCAGGATCTTGACAACATTTGGGCTGCACAGGTAAAGAATTCAGCTACTTGTCTGCTACTGTACCAAAGGGATCTTGTTGTATGGTGTGTATTGAATGCTTCTTTTGTTTGGTGTTAGGCAAAACTAAAGAAAAATTTGAAATCAAATGGTATTCTTTTTTGGGGTCCCGGGTCTCAAAATTGCCTTCTCGTATGTCTTCAGTGGAAGGGGTCAACTACGCATGTATGTGAGATCTAAAGGAACAGTTCAGAACATGGTGCAAGGATTAATTTTTTAAAATGCATTAAGAACTTGCATTGCTAGTCTCTGAGTTCACCACAGCTGTATAAATTTTTCCTGGGCAGAGTGCTATTAATAAGTGTTATAATAATGACTGCTCTAGAAGTTGTTTAACACAAACTGTTTCCTTTGTGTTGCAATGATTCTTTTTGAAAAATTAAAAATTTTGCAATACTGGCTTGTTTATTTAAATGATTGTTGAAGCTGAGCTTCCTTAGCTGTGGGCTGCATGAGTTTAGCACACATAATGGGCAGCTGAGGAGACAAAATCGTTATTAATTATTGAGTAGACAGAAAAGGTCATTTTAGGATCGAAGCAAGCATGAATACATATATCCTTGTTCACAAGTAACAGGTAGTGAAACTCTAACTTAATTGTACAAGTAAGCCCTTAGGCCAGTCTTTCAAGTGTGGGAAGGCTAAATCCTGTTTCCAAGATAGAGGACTGTACTGGTTTTGACAGGGATAGAGTTACATTTCATCATAGTAGCTTACATAGGTCTGTGTAGGTAAAGCAAAAGATGTACCTGTTAAACTCTATCTCAACCTGCGAGTTTTCTCACTTTTACCCTTCTGATTCTCTCCCCATCCCACTGTGGGGTGGAGACTGAGGGAGCAGTTGTATGGTGCTTAGTTGCCAGCTGTAATTACACCACAAGGGCTAATACAGGCGTTAAGTAGTAGTGTATTGCTAGTGTACATCTGTTCACACTCTTCTGAAACAGTAACAGTTTGGTTTAAGTGGACTTATCCAGGTGTCCCTATTTTCAGGCATGCTATTTTCAGGTTACATTTAAAACACTTGGGACTACAGGTAATGTAGTGGAGGGTTGTCTTGATCTCTGGTCTTTCAACTAGCTTCATAATCTCTAGACTTCAATTCCAGCGTGATAGTAACTGCACAGGCTGAAACTCAAGAAAGTTGTTATTTTCTCATCCCTAACTCCTGTTTAGAAAGTTATGTCATGAAACAGAGTAATATACAGATTGCTGAATTAAGGTCTGTATCATATTGTTAGTTTTCAGCTTGTGGTCTGTAGACCTTTCCAGACTGTCCTTGTAAGCAGTCTAGGGGAAAAAAAGACTTTGAGAGATAAGTTTGCAGTTGGTAGGCTTGGTAGTAGACTATATTTGAGCCTCACCTTTTATAAGAGAAAAAAACCCAAACAAACAAACTGAAATTTGGAAAACAAATCTTCCAAGCAATTCTATTATTCGTAGTGCCTGCTGGATAAGCTAGTTTAAGACAGACTTTTTACTCTTCTAGAAAAGTGTGAACAAGTGGTGCCACCCTTAAAAGATAGGACTAGTCCACCTGAACACTTAAAAAAAAAATTTGGGAATAAATCTCCCATGCTCTCAGATACCTGACCTTCAATTAGGTAGTTGCCACAGTGCACTTGCTGCAGGTTTGCGCATATTTTTTTGTGTGTGTGAAAGTTGAATTCGATATTATTCAGGTAGATGGTTTTACTGTGGTTTTGGCCATGGAATTAAAATAGACTAATAGGTCAGAATACCAAATCTGCTAATGCAGAATGATTTTTTTTTTTTTACCAACTTTATTACTCCCTGTGTTTAGTAGTTTTTGGAAGTTCTTATTAAAAGACTGCTTCTAAGAGCAGCTGGAGCATGAAATTCAGTAGCGAGGCGTTGATTTACTGGCTAGCTTTATATAACAGGCAGGCTATTTTAGCTCTGGCTCTGTGCAGCAATGGTATGGTTTTGCTTTCAGGCTAGAGCTGTTATATTGCTTCCTGGGTTTAGAGGGTGAGCAGGCAAAAATTTACAGTTGATGGTATAGAAGTGCCCTGATAGTCTCAATATACAGCTAGAATAAAAATAAGTAGTTTATGAAAAGTAATAAAGTCATGCTGCTTTTGCCTTTAGAAGGCAACGTAAGTTATAAGTTTTATTGAAGTGTTTTCATGTCTTACAAAGTGAGTGCTCGCAAAATAGGAGTATATTTGATTCAAGGAATAAAAGTTGCAAGTCTCTAAAGGCAAGCATTAAGATGCAGCCTGTTGAATTGCAGGGAAAGATCCATCTGGGCAAGGAACAAAATTGCAGAGATTAGTATTGGAGTATTATTACTTACATTCTAGAGCATTTAACTAGAACTTGACATGCGCTTCCTTGTTTCAGCACAGCAAGCTTGACAGTTTGCACATCAGGTTCCTTACCCTCTCCTACTGTCTTGTACTGCTTCCCCAGCCTTTGCTGTTCTTAAGGGCTTCCCCATGTCTGTTGAAAACATCCGAAGACAAGATTGTTATATGCCTTATCCTTGGTCTTCTTGCCCTGCGCCCCTGGCAGCTTTGCGTACTTCTTTTATTTGTTCTATTGTAGATGCTCTGTCTGCCCTATATGCTCTCAGTTTTTCTTTCTATCCAGGAAATGGTCTGGTCAGAGAAAATAATTGTACAATGTTTTGCAACATAAAGTGGAAGAAGTGGTTTAGTAATTCCCTCTCTGAAAATCTGACCCATAACATGAAAATGAATGTTACTACTTCAATTCACTTTTTTAAAAAACAGAATTTATGGCACGCTGTAAAGAATTTATGGCACAGCATGTAACAAAGCTATTAGTCTCTCTTTTGTTTTGAAGTGAGCTACTGATGCAAGCTTTTAGAAGGGAATGAATTTCAAAACTGCTCATGCATGCATTTTTAATACTGTACAAGATTAATTACATCAGAGTTCGTTTTCTAGGTATTCATTTTGCGTTTTTTATTCTACACTTACAGGAAATTTTTCCACAGTAAATCAGCTATTGATTCGCATAGTCCAAAATTGTTGGTTTTGAGTGCAGAGTTAAAGTACAGGATGCATTTTCCAGCCTGGGCATGTAGGAAGGAAATTTTGTTCTCTCCTAGAGTTTAAACTGACCTAGATGTTTTTTCCTTACTGTCTTCCTCCTTAAATGTCAGAATTGTGATACACACCAAACTCATTTAAAACAGTGTCTCATATATAACTCAACATCTTGCCGTTAGTTATTTGATTGTTAGACTTCAGAAGTTTGCAAGCTGCTAGACCTTCATATGTTGTCTTGCCAGCAAGTTGTTTGTAATGGAAAGTTTTAGGTGTCTGTGAATCCACCAGCGCAAAGGAAGTACTTCAACCGCAGAGAGTATGTGGAAATACTAAAAGCTGTTTTACAGCTTAAAACACCTCAATGAAATTCATTGAGGAAGTGGATTTTGAGTCCTTTCTTTAAAAAAAAAAAAAATAAAAAAAAAATCACAAAACAAAAAAATCAACCACACCAAAACAGACTACATTAAATTGAAATACTGATTTCTAAGTTAATATACCCTTTTAGACTTTCTTGTGTACTGTCCTACCATGGTTTTGTTAAAAAAAATTGTGACACTGCAGTATTTATAGTCTAAATAAATACTTGTGTGCACACCCAGAGCAGACTTACATACTTACACATACAAGGGACATCTAAATATTGTGACTTCCCAGTGAAGAAGTAAGTATTCAGTTTGCCACACTGCTCCCACGGCATCAGCTTTTGTTGCTGGCCACCTCAAAGAGTCTTCTTGTAAAAATCATGTAGGATGTCTTGCTGCTTGACTTAATACGAATTACTACTAATGTTGGTGGATTCTTTTTGTCGTCTTGACAGGCAGGAAAACATGAAGCCATTGTCAAAAATGTACATGATCTCCTTGCAAAATTAGCTTGGGATTTCTCTCCTGAACAGCTTGATCACCTGTTTGATTGTTTTAAGGTAACTGTTGCATGTTTTGACTGTATTCAGGAAATGGGTTATGAAGTTGGATACAGATTTGTGACCCTTTCAACATTTACTTTCCACTTACTTTACATACAGGCAGTTTCCTTGTGTTAAAAGACTTCTAAATAGTCTTTTAGTCTAAAAAAGTCCAACAGCGGGATGTGCTATTATTTAATGAGCATTCATTGTGAGATTTGTTGAATTTACTTCCTGTCTAAAGCAAAGACTTGCTATGCTAGTTTCATTGACAGTTTTGTTTCGTGGTTTTAATGCATTTGGATAAGGCATATCTGTTGAGGCCTGTAGTTATTAAAGTGACATTTAGCAATCCTAGGAATATTGAACTTTTCAAATAAAGTAAGTTATATATCTTAAATAGCTTTTTGCATTTGTTCCAAATTAATAAGTGTTGGTGATTTAGTAAATAACGCTCTTCTAGCATTAAAGTAGATGTCATCAAGTTTACCATGCATTGCTGCTTTTGATCTTTAAGTAGAGGAGATCAAGGACTTCCGTTCCCCACTCCCCCAACCCCCTCTTTATCATGTAATAATTTTTTCTCTGGTTAACATAGATATAAAATGAAACGGTCTCAGGAAGACGATGTTGAATGTTTATAAACATATAAATGATTTGATTGACATCACAAAACAACTTGTTTCTGAAAGTTTATGTTATTCACTGGCTTTTTATGTATGCTGACATTAACATTTGGAGGTCCCAGTAGTGATGCCTATCCAGGTTGTTTTCCTGTTTCACTTCTAGGAGGTGAACTGCTGTACTAGAGAACGCAGGCCAGCTTTGTAGACTCAGTTTTCTGTTGTAAATGCATTATAGTCACATTTTGGCTTACATGCAATTTGTACTTTAATTAATGAAGGTCTCCTGGTTCGGTAGATATGAATCTAGTGTTCTGTAATCTAGATACTGAACTAAATGCTCAGGAATTCTGTGTGTAAACTGTCACAAGTTGTGTCTGACTTTGAGAGATGGATATGAAGTAATGTTATACTGGAAACTTACTCAGAAAAAGGTTAACTTAATTAAGAGGACATTTGTTTGAATCAGATTCAGAGGCACCAGTGATACTAAAGTTTTACTCGTGTACTGATTAGAAGTGTTTTAAGTATAAGCACAGGAGGTTTGAGAAAGCATTTGCAAGAAACAGCTTAGTCCACTCTGTTTTGACTGTTGGTGAACTTGTCAATGGTAATGTTGATTTTTACAAGCACATCTGTGATATTTAAAGAAAGATACTTTTTTTTTTTTAAGTCACAAGTTGAATACACTTTAGTTGTAAACACTAGCAGAGCTATTCAATTGTGTCTGGCTTATGTACTGATCTAATGTGCTGTTTATTTTTAGTGAAAGAAATCAATGTGAAAGTTTTATATATATATATATAGTTGCATCACTTTATTGCATCATTTCTTAACGGTGCAGGTTATGTGTGGAATTTAAAAAAAAAAGACTGGTTTTCATAGCAAAATCTTTTCTTAGGCAAGTTGGACAAATGCAAGCAAGAAACAGCGTGAGAAACTACTTGAGTTAATTCGTCGTCTTGCAGAGGATGACAAGGATGGTGTGATGGCACACAAAGTGCTGAACCTTTTGTGGAATTTAGCTCATAGTGATGATGTGCCAGTTGATATCATGGACCAGGCTCTTAGTGCCCATATTAAAATCTTAGATTACAGCTGTTCACAGGTCAGTAATCTGGTATGTTCTATTGTGAAATAGGTTACTGACAGTTTCCTTCCATCCCCCATGAAAAATTCAAGGAATTTGGTAATTTAACAGAAGTGTTCCTTATCACAGATTGTATTACTCTACCTTTTTAAAATGTTATGGGGTATAGTTTAAATAACCCACTGCATGCGTTAATTGGAGAGAGTAAAATACATGAGTTTGCCTATCTTTTTGCAATTGGTGATATACTGTGATGACTGCATTGGAGGAATTGGAAAATAACCCTACCAAAATATATATAGAGAAAGGAAAAGCAGCCCCCTGCCTGTCTTTGTATTTTTCCGAACTCAACTATTCTAATTTGTTCTCCTTCCCCACCCAAACTTCTGTGGAAATCCGCCAGAATAATAATTCACTGTGGTTAAAAATCGATCCATTATCTGTCTTGACAGCCACAGGCAGGTTTTGTCTCGTAGTTGTTAAGAAACAGGTTTTCATTGTTTCTTGGTATTTTAGAGCAGTTTACTCTGAGTATCAGTGAGTAGAAATAAATGAAAGAAGGGAAAGAGCAAATTATTTAAATACTGATGATCACATCTAGCTGCAGGTTTTCTTAAATATGTACTGAATGCTTGAGTGCTTGAAGGCAGAGAGTTTGTAACACACTGATGGCTTCTGCCAACTGGTAATGCTGCCTAGATGCTTTTGTTGCACTTGTATGCTTCATAACTCAGTTGGTCTGGTATTTGTGTGGCTTTGTATGTTCTGTTCTATTTTGGAAACATAAAGTAGGGGAATTATGATAGTTTCTGCAATATACTTGGTTTTTATTATAAACCCTTATTCTTTAAGGATCGAGATACACAAAAGATCCAGTGGATAGATCGTTTTATAGAAGAGCTTCGCACAAATGACAAATGGGTCATTCCTGCACTGAAACAAATCAGAGAAATTTGCAGTTTGTTTGGTGAAGCACCACAAAATTTGAGGTAAGAATGGAATGCAAATAAAATCTTGTCTGTTAAAAGTTGAATGGGTTGGAATGAGGCAATTTTAAAATTTTTTTTACAAAAGGCAGGGAAAGCTTAGGTGTTTGAAGATGTTCTTGAGTTTGTTTTAATGTGTGCAAATATCCTCTAATAATTCAGACACCTAGATTCAGTAAGAGAGCATTAACTGTGTCCTTAAACATGGTTTTATTAATTTTGAGACTAGTAATCTGATTTGTGGAAAATCTGGGTTTATTTTTCTGTTATCTATGGACTTCCCTGCCTAACAATGGAGTTAGCTTATGAAGTATAAATATATTTTATGTGCATGTATGTATGTATGCATACACATACACACATGCAAACATACACACCCATCCCTATTCTTTGACAATAACTTTATACAGGTCATGCAGTTTATTTACTTCAAATCAAAGGTGACTACTTTTTGTCTGGGAAAAATACTGATTCTGTCTCCTGAATGGAAGGGATTAGAAATGTGTTGGGTTTGTTTTATTGGGGGGGGGGGGGGGGGGGGGGTTTTTTTGTTTTTAGAAGAAAGAAGGGCCATTGTCTGCTTGGGTTTGTTAAAATTTGGGGGCTTTTTTTCATTTTTTTAAATTTTTTTTT
>Ga0181612_153526_pt1 | contig 17959 bp, 15 predicted proteins | sample HoacroProtozoa21_FD_119630 | JGI IMG/M metagenome (GOLD analysis project Ga0181612, IMG submission 119630) | Hoatzin crop microbial communities from Cojedes, Venezuel. Combined Assembly of Gp0051906, Gp0051904, Gp0051908 | reverse complement strand
GGAATGCTTTGGGCTGGGAGGACCTTTAGAGGTCATCTAGCCCAACCCCCCTGCAGTGAGCAGGGACATCTTCAGCTCTGGGTTTGGAGCTCCTGGACCAGGGCAGGTAACGGGTCTGGGGCTTAGCCCCAGCATCGCACCCCCAGCTCCCAGCTGCCATTGGGAGAAACGGCTCACCCCTGCACGCCGGGGCAGGTCCGCTCCACGCCAGGTTCACCCCGTCGTCGGAGGTGCAGTAGATGGAGGCGTCCCCGATGAGGGACAGCCCCTCTGCACAGCTGTACGTCACCTCCGCGCCGTAGGGAAACTGCTCCCGTCCCGAGCCAGAGTGCTGCCCGTTGGCGATCTGTGGAGGGGGGCCACAGACTGTGGAATAAAGGGGATTGATAAGAAAAAAAAAAAAAAGCATGATTATCATATTCAGGTGAGAATCAAAATCGCTTCTGGGAAATCAGTACGAGATTTAACCATGTTTGTAGCGCGGCAAATTCACATGAAGTTGCTGCCTGGCTTCTTGCCTCTTACAGCAGCTCAAGGCTCCCACTTCTTGCTCGGCTCCCGACATCTCCAGGGAGAGGAGACCTGAGCCTGTCAGCCCGTGAGCCGGTGACCATCGTCCCACTGCCCAGAAGCAGATGCTGAAGGCAGGTCTCTTGCTGCCTGCAGTTTCTGCACACCCGTGCACGAGATTTCCTCTCAGCACCGCGTTACACGTACCTTTATCACAAAACGGTAACGGGGGAGCCCAGCTCTCATCAGCCTGACACTCGACCGAGCCCTCGCCCCTGAGGGCATAGCCCGAATCACACGCCAACCTCAGCCGGGTCCCAACTGTGTAGTCGTTTTTGCTTTTATAAACTTCTGTGCCATGAGCAGTATCTGGCTTTGGACAATGAGGCTCTAGAAACAACAAAAAATAAAGGATGTCATGTATTTTCAGAAAGAACTTCAGTGAAGATGGTTTCTATGGAGAAGACAGTTATCAAAAACATCTGAACCCTGGAAAAAAGGGGGCTGCCATCCAGACGCAGGTCTCAGCGCTCAGCTCCGAAAGGAGTTTCTGCTTCTACGATCGGGTTTCTCTGAGGCTGTTGGGAAAGGCACATGCTGCAGAGCTGGGTCCATGCCCGACCGAGCCTCCCCTCGGGCTCTTGCACCACGCACCGTTGCCGTCCCAGGGACTGCAGCCCCTGCTTTCACACGGAGCTGCACCCGTGAGGCTGCTGAGCACCTCGCAGGGAGCGTCAGGGCCAGGACAAGGAATCCTCCGTGCTCTAAGGCTGGCTGGCCTGTGAGGTGGAGCAGGCTCTCTCCTCCTGGGAAGGTCTTCCTGAGCTTTTGGGCTCAGGGTGCTTCCAGCAGCTCGCTGAGGTTGCTCTGGTGCCCCATTGCTGGGTTATTAGTTTTAGAGCTGTCAGTTATTTATGCTGTTGCATTTTCTTCTGAGAGGGGAAATGCACTGAGAACATGCCCTGCTCCCAAGCCTCACGTCAGCAAACCAGCACAGCTGTGCTCCAAAGCACAAACCACATCCCCTTCCAGCTGGGTAGAAGTCTCCCAGGCTGCTTAGGAACCTCCTAAGCCTCTAAAAGCTACCCACACCCCCCCTTCCCATCCCACCTCCCCAGACACCAGCTCAGCTCCCGGCAAAACACCCGTACTTTTCCCACAGGGATCCCCAGGCAACGTAATGATCCATTCGGATATTTTGCTGCCCCTCTCCTCCAGGTTGACACAGGAGGACTAGATCTGGGGGTACGCTGCAGCCTGTCCTGCTGCTGCCAACGTCTGAGGCCACGTCTAGCGTTTTCTGCAGCCGTCAGCAGACGACTGCGCTGCACGGAGCGACCCAAACCTTTGCAGCCAGAAATGAGTAGCTGCCAAGTCAGCGTGTTTGAGTGATCCTCACCTACCTTGAGCGCACTCTGGGACCGGTGGATCCCATCTGCCATCACTTGTACACTGAAGCACGACGTTCTTGCTGCGACCTTTGAAAGCGTAGCCATCGTTACACGTAATTTCAAGTCTGTCTCCGTACACGTAATAATCTTTAGGTTCCCATGCAGGTAAGGGTTTTCCATTCCTGACGTCTGGAGTTTGGCAACGAATTCCTGCGAAACGCCAGACATTAGTGAGGGTGAAACCATGGGAGAGCCCTCTGGATGACAGCAGATTCAGTGTAAACCGAAGGATGAACGCTTGGCAAGCCAAAGACACATCACAACATAAAATCCACCCCAGCAACATTGCTGGGTGCTCCTGGGGGGACAGGGTGTTTGCAAGGGACTCTGCACCTGCAACCTCCCCCTGGATGGACCAAGGGGCCCTCGACACCGCAATGGCTTTTCCCACTGGTTCAAGGGAGTAGAAAGCATAGCTGGTAAACAAAGCAGAGAAAAAACCAGTGGCTGGGGAACAGAGCAAAGGGTTCAAGAGTCCCAGCGAAGGCCAGAGACGTGCCAAGCTGGGCAGCTGGAGCATCCTCCCTCTTTCCCCCACCCTGCACGACAGTAGACCACATACAGCTTCTTCACTTGGGTACAACTCCGCCAGACCACGAGCGTAAGGCAAAGGGACGCACGCTCACTTTCACAAGGCTGTGGGGTTTCGGTCCAGGTAAAATCCGGCAGGCACCTGATGTGCCGCGTGGTTTCCCCCGGGCTGAACTGGTGGCCGTCCCTGCACTCGTAGGTGACGACGGTCTCCGCAGGAAACAGATTGCCAGCCAGTCTCGCTTTAACAGCGTTGCGCACGTCTGGAGGGTCGGCGCAGCTGCCTAGGAACGAAATGCCAATTTAAGGACGTCGGCAGGGTGAAGCCAGCGAGGCCCGTCACGGTATGTAACCAAACAGAGAGAATTTGGGGAAAAATCGTGGGCTCGCATTGCTCTAAGACACACTTCATCGTCCGTGTTCAGTAATGCTCAAGAGCGAATGCAAAGGAGACAAATGAAAAAATATGAAGAATTTCAGCCTGCATGTTAATTTTCACTGTTACAACAAGATATAATTTCTAATAAAGTTTATACTATCTGAGGCTTTACCAACAAACTTTTAACATATTAAGTACAGTAAGGTTAATTTGGAATTCTACTGAGAAGAGCTCACCAGCTTGAACAGGACAAGGCTTTATTCTCTACGGCCCCAAGCCATAAATTCCTAAAGTCACCTTAGTGCTGCAGTGACATCAGCCAAAAAATAAAAAAATAATCCCAGAAGTTAAATGTTGGAGCCGTCACTTTCCCGACCTAATCCTTCCCCGGAGGGGTGGGAGCTCCGCGGCAGCAAAGCCGCGGGGTGCGGGGAGCAGGGCAGGGGCCAGCAGACTCACTCAGCTGGCAGCGCGGCAGCGGGGGGTCCCAGAGGCCGTTCTCTCTGCACGTGGACGCGTCGCTGCCGTTCATGGCGTAGCGGAAGTCGCAGTCGAACATGACGGTGTCTCTGTAGGTGTACTGAGGCCGGTACCCGCTCAGCAGCCTCCCGTTCTCCACGCTCGGATGCTCACAGTTAATCACTGCGGAGGGGAAACGCCACCACTTAGGAAATCAGCAGTTACACTCAGGAGGGGAGATGAGGGTATTAAAAACGTTCTCATAGCATAAGATGCCTTCACCAAAAAGGCTGAAAAGGGACATGACAAGGTAGCAGGTTAACGTGGTATTTCTGTACACCTTACTCCATTTTACAGCACTTCTTTATTTCACTCTTTATATTAAGGCAAAGCATAAGAGGAGCATAGGGAAGGCAGCAGGTATCATAGCAGGTTTCTGAATTCTTTGCAGGCATTATGTTTTACACTGGCTGGCAGGCAAGACACATTGTCTGGTCTGGGAACGCTGATATAATCCCCCTTCCCATGTCCCTGTTGACCTGGTGACAGTGAGCAGTCACGGTCCCTGCGAGGGGACTCCCTGAATCCTGTTGCTGCTACCAAACTCAGAGGGTCTCCTCTGAGAGAGGCGATTCCAGCAACAGCAAGGAGAGGGATGGCCCCAGGGCAGCAAACAGCGTTAGCGGAGCAGGGGGTCCGGCCGGTGCCGTGCCCCGGCCAGCTTGCGCACGCATTCCTCGCCCCGCGCGCGGGAGCAGCTCACCCTTGCACTCCGGGGCTGGCTTGTTCCAGACGCCGTTTACGTTATCTGTGGTTGTGCAGAAAATAGAGGCGTCTCCCACTAGCGAGAAAGGTCTCTCTCCCCTGCTGACAGTGTGGCACCGGTACGTGACCGATGCTCCGTACTCAAAGAGCTCTTTGTCGGTTCCGCTGTGCTCCCCGTTAGCTATTTCTGGAGGGGGCAAACACGGTATTGCTGGGGAAGGGAGGGGAGAGATGGTAGAGGGAAGGAAGAAGAAGAGAGAGAGAACTTAATTCGTTTCAAACCAAAGGTTTGGTAAGAAAAAAGTTGAAACAGGAGGTGCCCGAAGGGTCAGAAATTCAGGGCAGGTCTGAAGGGAGCTGCATGCCAGCCCGCAGGCAGCAGAGCTCTGACCCGGGAAGCGAGCGGCTTGGGGATACACCACTCTCGCACGCAGCTGCCTAACTCCCAGACACTGAATAAACTTTTCTGCAGGATGTTGCAGGAAGAAAAACACAAAGAAAAAACATCTTTCCAGCCTCCACGGTGCATCAAACTGCTGAACTCCCCAGCAAGGCAACGCGACGGCTTCTTCACCCATCCCAGTAACATTTAAGCAGTAAATCAGTAAAGGAACTCTACTTACGCTCACAGATGGGAATATCCCTGTCCCAGGTAACAACCCCGTTTTTAATCACACACTGCATTTGAGAAGTTCCAACCAGTCTGTACCTGTGTGAAACAGGGGAGAGGGAATTACTGCACAAACTAACATCACCACCAGGACAATTTTCGCTTTCTTATCGTAATTACAGCTAATCAGAAATTTGCCATCAATGTCATTTTTTCAGTGACACACTGGCTTTTGACAAAACCCCTTTTAAAATAAAAAAATATATATAGTTTCTAAGGAAAAACTGTCCACTTTATCAGCCAGCTGTAGTTATCATTACAGCTCCGAGTTCATTATTGGTGTCTTCTCTTCAAACAGCTGCTGAAACATTGGAAATGGTTTAGAAAGGGCCAGGAGAGTGAACCTGAGTTTGGGAAGAACTGCCTCAAAGTACGAGATTAAGAAAACTCGGTCAGTCTTAAAACTCTCAAAGGAAAGCTTCAAAGGTATTTCAGTCACAGTCCGCAGTTACCGACGCTGCTAAGGCTTCCGACAGCACAGGCTGTAACCTAGAGGGCAAAGACTTCTGGAAAACGGCTGGGGAAGAAGAGGCCCCATGCCCTGAGGCCTCCCGCCTTACCCGGTGTTGCAGGTGAAGTTCACTGCTGAACCAAAGCTGAACTCTCCTAGGAGGAGTCTGCCGTTGGCCGGCTCTCCGGGGTAGGGGCACGGCTTTGCTGGGGGACAACAGGGCTGGAGTTAGTTCTTATTTCAGTTCATTGAAGAATCAGGAAAATGCAGCAGGAAAGTGGAAGACTCCTCCAGTATTGAGCAAGGGGATGGACCAGAGACCTCCAGAGATCCCCTCCAACCCTAAATTATTCCATGATTCACAATCCCCTTCAGGACCTGCAGCCAGCCTCTGCAGTCTGCCTGGGGTTTTGCAGTAACCCTGGCAAGAGTGGCAGCCGTTCTTCACAGCCACAGGATTCTCCTACTCCAAGTCTGAAATGCTTTTTTTTGAACCAAGAGTTACAAAGTGCCTGAGCAGAATCGCATCCTTTGAGTCAGCAGCCAAACACAGCCAGCATCAAAGCAGATTTCAGCTTTCGCCGTCGCTGCCAGTACTTAGCAGAACACACTGGGTATTTCACATCAGGTCACGAACCTCCCACCGTCCCCTGAGGTCACTTTGGATACTGCTCCAACAAAACGAGCTCATAGCATCAGCGGACAAAAAACAAAATCAAAAGTCAACCCAGAACATACTCACGTGTACAGATCTCCTTTGATCCGTGCCAATTACCGTTCCTTCCACAAACAAGGAGATTTTGGGTATTCATCTTTCTCACATAACCTGGACGACAGACGTATTCCACCCTTGAATTATAGGGAAATCTGGTAATGTCCTGGTATTTCTCTTTGAGCTCTGCAGATAGGAGACGCGGCGGAGCATCGCAGGCACCTGCCAACAGAAACTCTGTCAGAAAGATGCTGGGAGGAAAAGCAGCGGGAGTTCAGGCCTGATTTACTCTGAAGGTCCGGGTGAGGACACCTCGGTGGCCTTAAAAACCCTTAAAGCTAGAAACAAGGAGGAGAAGTGCAGTCTGTGAGTGGGGATGGCTGAGGCTGGCAGAGTCAGGGAGGAGCATCACCCCACAAGGTCCTGTTCCCTCCTCACACCTCATCCACGAGTTTCCAAAGCTGGTCACGAAGTCCAGTTCACCGTTTCCTCTCCCCAGTCAGTACAAATCACTGCACCTTCGGCTGCTGGAATAATCTGACATCCCTTTTACACGTAAGGGAAGACAAGGCAAAGGAAGATGGATTCTGATCACAAAGATTTACAAAGTGCTCAAAATGCAAAAGCAATGAAGAAAGAGAAGGATCCAAGTGTTGTGAACCCCAGGAAAAGGTTTTCCTTTGAGGGATCTTAGTTTACCCCAACGGACTCGTTCACTTACTCTGGACAGCCACGACGAGAGCAGCGGTGAGGAACAACCCAAGGACAACGCCCCGATCCCTCTGCCTCCCCGGCCCCAGAGCTGGCATCTTTCTTTATTCCTGTCCGGAGACCCCACAGAAGTTATGACATTCTTTTTCCAGGCCAGACACCTGTAAAAATAGCAAGGGGGTATTTACACTCAGGATAACCATAGCTCACGCGGACAGGTCTCATTTCTCCATCCTTGCGCTGTGCCTAGAGTCGTGGCTGGGGACCAGGAGCTGCAGGAGCTATTGCAATACGCTGAAGAGTGGAGCAGCTCCTCTGCTGCCTCCTCTCCGGCCAACGGGAGCCAGACCCAGCGCGGAGGAGCTGGATTTGGGGGAGGAAGGCTGGCTCCAGCAGACCAGACCGAGATGTGAAAATTGAATGGAAGGACAGCTGATCGCAGATGTTAAGCAACTCCCAAAGGCTTTAATCCAATCCCGTAATTTATTTGCATTTTTGAGAATGCAGCTTTTAATTAAAAATTTAAAATAAAATTTAAGAAAAAAAAAATAGGACTAACAGCTCCACTCAAACCATAACATAAATACTTGGTTGCTTGTCAGATTTGACTTGGAAACACTGTACTGCCAACAGTGTTCTTCCCAATCAGCCAAATTCATACCTGCAGGGCCATGAGTTTATCTACGCCTTCTGGAGAGTCTCCTAAAACATACCTTATGGGTAAAACATATTTTGAGGAAAAAATTATCTCTTGGAAGCAGATTCACAGTCAGACAAAACCCTGCGGAGTCAGTGCAGTCCCCTAACAACAAATTACACGCAGAGAGAGAGAAGTACATGGCCAAAGAGGTACATCAGCTTGGTGCAATTAATGCTAACTGGAGTAAAGCTGTAATGAACAAAAGCCAATCAGGAGACCGAATTGCTTCACAAAATTGAATTTAATTGCAATGCGGACTAACCTGGCACCCCTAGAGATCAGCAAGAGTCCTCTCTGCCTTTGTGATCCAGGATCATCATTTCTGAGCCTAAAGCCTCCCGACGTGATGCACGCTCCAAGCGCTTGCCTTCCTCCGGGAAACGAGGGAGTCTCTCAATGCTTTCTGCCCCAAACCTAACGCTTCTCACGGCTGTTTCATTCCTCTGGCTTTCCTTCAATCCTTGTTACAGCCCTCGGTTTAGTGTGATGTGATTTGCTAATCTTCGTGCCTGCCAGAGTTGCAAGAAAGCTCCAACCCAGTTCCCAAGAGCAACATCACCTGAAGCCATACAGCTCGAGGTTGTCCTACCTGGAGGTCCAGCAGCAGGAGATGGAGAGACCCGGCGCGTTCGGCTCTTGCGAGACAAAGCGATGACTGTCCTCGCCCAGTCCCCCCGGCTGCAGGCACGGCAGTGCTGAAGGAGGAGTTACGATACGCCTACACGCTCAGATACGGCTCCATGCAGAAAAGTTCGAATTCTGCAGAGACCAGAGTTGTGCCAGTTGACCCATAAATCATTAACTCCTCCTCTGAGCAAGAAGGAAGTAGTTTATTCAACCCACAAAACAAAACACTAGAAGTCTGAATGCAACCCAAGCAGATGTTGAAATTGTTTATTTTCTGTGTGGAGCTGCCAACTCTTTGTTGAGATGATCCTTGCTGAGCGGGATGCTGCCTGTTCCTGCCTGCAGCAACGGCATCTGGCCAGCACCCAGCCCCAGGTGATGCCCAGGGACCTTGGGCACACTATGGGGACCTCCTCAAGAGGACTGCTTCACCTTGGGGCACGTCAACCATGAGCTCATCTCTTCTGACCTCACAAGTCTATGGCCAGTGTTCAAAATACAGTTTCTTCAACCAGCTCCACCTAATCCCATTAAAGCAACACCAGCCGGAGCTCAGCAGCACATGAGGTCCCGGGGAGCATCACTCAGAGCGGGACACCCAGGTCCACGATGGGAACCCAGCTGCCCTTCGTCTCATCGAAAGCTGTTCCCAAATCTGGCTGTCGCTGCTGGGTCATTTTCCAGTAACAAGGGTCTTGGCAGAAGCTGTAACCATTTGCTCCTTTTGCACTTTGGCTGCACGGCTTCATCCAGGCTTGAATGACCATCAAGAACCTGGCAAGGGACTTTCTACCCTGGGTTATGCTTCTCACAGGTATTGGCCTGTTCTGCCACATCTGAGGGGTTTTGCCAGTAAAATTTACAGTGTCCCTACACTGAGTGGGTATTTTACCTTCCTGAAGTTCACCCGAGTCCACGCCAAAACGCAAGGAAACAGATTCAGTTCTCACTCTAACACAGGGCAGCAGGCTGCCTGCCCTCGCCCCGCGAGCAGGGGCTTGCTCCCAACGTGCCCCTCGTCGCTCCCCAGCAGGCACTGACCTCCACTTAATTTTCACAAGAATCCAGCTAACTGCAAACACAAACATAGCCTTTCTAGATCCCTCTTTTTTCCAGATGACTCAGAACAAGCTGATTTGTGGGGCCCAGAATCAGCAGCTTCCCCGCCGGCACCCAGGAGGTTGTTTGGCACCCGCACAGGGTGCTCACGGCCGCATCAGCCAGAGCACAGCAGCACCGACCGCCGTCTCCTGCCCCACACCCCTCAGTCCTCCTCAACCCGCAGCTTGCAGTGGGATAAACAGAGTAAAAGGGGGCTGCCCTGACCACGTCCAAGGTCGCTGCTCTTCAGGCTGCGGCTGGCGCGTCCCTTTGGGGCCAGCTGGTTTCCAGCTGCAGATGCTGGAAATCAGAGTCCCACCAGTTGCGCCTCTTGACCTTTTTTTCCCTAGAAAAAGAGATGTTCTTTAGAAAGTGCTCCTACCCTAACAGCTCCATGGAAAACACGAAAATCTGAGTTCCAACAGCACCAATAAAAACACCCTTAAAATCGATGACGGACGGGAACGGCAGCAGCAGCCCCGGGGTGCAGGATGCACCGTTTCCAGCCCAACTCCCAAAAGCCAGGGACGCTTGCCCTCCCCTGCAGACCCTCTTCCTCCAAACCCTTCCCACAGACTCCCTGAACCATCATCTCACCAAAGCAGCACACTACAGGTAGTTACAGCAAACAACGGTAAGGAACAGAGGAAACTAGAGCTGTACTGTTTTTTTCAAACCTCTTTATTGTCAGTAAATGCTGATGGGCTATTTATGCTCAAGTGCACAGAGCACACAACATACAGAACAAGATAACATACGCTGCGGTTTTTTTAAACCTAAAAAACCCCATTAGAAAGCAGTAATATAGCAACATTGCAAGTAGATGTGTAATATCTATCTCAGTAAACACTAGAGAGATGCAGTTTGCAAACGGCGTTCAGGGAGAGGCGAGGTGGCACCGCTCGCCCCGTGCCCTTGGGCAGAGCTCGGGTGAGGCTCAGGGACGCGCCCGGGGGCAGGCGGTTCCTGGAAGCGCTGGCGGCGATGCCTCTCCTCCCCCGGCCGCTCCTTGGCCGGGTTTCCCCGTCACCCACCGCTGAGCTGCCGGGAAGGGGATGCCTTGCAGAGGCCACAGCCAGAGCACATAAACTCAGGCTACCTGGCCTGGTTTTAAGCCTTTTCCCTCACTTTCCAGTTTTCCCCCATCGCTGGCAGCAGAGATGGAACAGGTTTTGCCCGAGCGACCATTTTTCTCTAAAGCGACCCATAAGGCTGGTGGGGCAGCCGGCCCCCGGCTCAGGGACAGCGCTGCAGGTCCCTGGAGGTGACAGCAGCCATCCCCAGCTCTGACACAAACAGAGAGAAAATCAGGGAAACACAGAGAAAGCCCCACTCGGGGTGCAATGCTCACGAACGCCCCAAAGCCACTTGCACAGCTCCAAACCCACCACCAGCCCAGGACAGCAGCTCCGGAACGACTGACGGCTCCAGCCGCCGCTAATCCTCGGTCCGGGTCCATTGGGCAATCGTTGTTTATTCTGGGGTATTTGCATGCGCCGTGCCAAAGAAATCAGGTGATTTCAAGGAACTACCTGGCACAGGGACCCGCCGGCCCGTTTGGGGCTGGGGAGAGGCGTGGGCTCGCTGGCAGCCCCCCAGCCCCGCTGCCCCGGGAGCTCGGGGCTCGGCTGTCACGTCAGCTCTGGTTCACCCTCACGGCAACGAGGATGAGCACAGAACTGCTGCTGCTCTGCTCTAGACATGTGCATTTACACCTTTTAGAAGTTAAAATGCAGGAGGAAAAGGCTATAGTTAGGCTTTAATTAAAGCACCAGGGAACAAATGCTGCCGCCCGCAGCAACGGCAGAGAGGCTCCATCCCACGGCCCAGGCAAGGACCCACTCGGCAGGAATAAGGGACCCACAGTCAGCGACCCAAAACCCCAGACCTGATTCTTAGCAGTGATTAAAAAAAGTTACAACCGCCAACGTATTAGCAGCTACATTCATGAACCCTGGCAGGTAAAAAATACGTATTTTGTCTCCTTACAACCATGAACTACTCAATGATACAAATACAATTAACTCCTTCACAAGTTATTACAGCACATTGTGTGTAAACATCCTACAGTACATTTCGACTCCTTCTTCCCCGCAGAGCCGGGGGTTTCTCGGCGGGAGCAGCCAGCCCGACGCGGTGCAGGTTTGTGCGTTTACAGCATTACTGGAAAGGGACAGCAACTATCACCATGCAACAGGCTTCAGCCTTCCCCCCCACCTCTTTCTGGCTCATTTCTAAGCACTGTAACGTTTAAAACCAAATTCTGTTCTTGCAGAAGGCTGCAGCAAACCTGCGCCCTGGTGAGAACAGCCTGAGGAACAAAACCAGTAAAACTCAGTTTCTCACCCACTGACCATCCTCCCTCCGCAGCACAATTGCTTTAGATCAACACACACTTCTGCTCCTCAGAAATCCTAAGGGGTCAGGATTAGTGCCTGGGCCTTCACCAGGGCCCTCCATCTCAGCTTTATCAAATTAAAGCTCTGGGAGTTTTTAAAACAAGAGGGTTTGAGCTCAGAATCCCCAGGTAAACCTCAGGCCTTGGGGCTGCTGAGCTCTTCTGCAGCCAGGGTGCCAATGCTCCCCCCAAGCAGAGATCCCTACTGCAGGTATGGCCAACGTTTATTTACACGTTATAAATTAGCAACCTGGGTCCCAGAAGTTGCTTGTACAAATCCTGGAGCCACTGGAAACAGCAGGTCCGGAACCGGCTCCTGCTTCGTACCGAAACACTCCTTTCTCCACCTAACCTGAGGATGCGGGACCCTTGTGGCAAGAACAGGAGGAGGGGGGGGTAAAACGCAGTTTGGCAAAAAACAAGTCAAGACTCGTGGGAGAAAACTAAATCTGGGGGTTCAGTGGGGATTTCAGCAACACGCAGCCATCACGCGAGCTGCGCCGCAGAGAAGTTTCTATGCACTCCATACTAAAGCAGCTTAAACCCTACGAAAGGCAGCATTATACATCAGTAATGTTCACAGCTTATTCACAGGCAAGTTTAAAAACTTGTCGTGGGCCTAAAATTTGGTACATTAAAAAGACAACTGGTGCAAAACCCTGCAGACGCGGCCCCGCTGTTCCCAGACCCCGAGCAAAGCGATGCTCTCATTTTCTGTTGTAAGAAGTAAAAGCGTCCATAAAACCCAGGAAAAAAAATTTAAAAAATCAGCGAGAGGATGAGGCTTAGATCAGGACGCAAAGCTGAAGCAGGGCTTGAGCTCATCCTTGGCAGCGTGGGTAGCTGCGCTGTTCCCGGCGCGGGAGCTGCTCTCCCTCGAGCCCCGCGCAGGAGCCATCCCGCAGCGCCTGCCGAGCCCACACGCGCCCTGGGCTGCACCTCGTGCGAACGCCCAGGACCAGGGGACGGGCTCAGGCCGGGGCGTTCAGACCAGCAGTCGTGAAAGCAAAGCCAAACGGTACCCGGAGCTTTTTCCATGGTTAAATAACACTGTAACTGCATCTGAACTTGGCAATGGTAACAGTTCAATAAAACCTTGGGGATTTGGTCTGACAACACATTTTCCAAAGAAAAGCTGCTTCAGCGAGCGTGGATACACCCACTTTGTCCTCACCCACGCTGCGGTTGGCTTTGCCATCTAACAGGAGGAAAGACGTTGGATGCTATTTTAACGCCTCAGAAAGCCCAGGGATGCATTAGCTCACACGTATTAAAAGCAAGTTGAAAAAATCTCCGTAATAAATTTTCTCCAATCACATTGACCGACATTTCAGCACTCGGAAAGAAGAGAACACAGACAGACTCTAAAAACACATTTCAGAGGAGGGGACCGGCCGAAGCGGCGCGCGGCTCACTGCGCTCCGGGGATGCTGGCGTCCTGTCCGCAGGGCTCTTCCCGGCCTCGGAAATCCCAGCCGAATTCCAGATGAGAGCAGAAACCTCTACACCGTTAAACCGGCCATCCTCTACAAACAAGAGACAAATGGTACAGGTTACACCAAGGGTAAGTCCGGAGGTGGTAAAGCAGGGGACAGAACAGCTCAGCGCCGGGGGACAGATGGACAGACAGACACCGCGCAGCAACCAGCGGCAGGAAGATCCACCCAGCTCCACACAGTCGGTCTGCGTGACAGTAACCATCTGTGGATTTATTTATTTACTTCTCCCTGAGCAAATAACGAGCTGCTTCACGTTTTGCATCGTCCTTGAACCTCTTGCAAAGCTCCGCACGAAGGGTTTCCCCGTCTCAGCCCGAGACCACGCAAGCTCAGCTCTACTGGAGTGTCTCGCAGGGTGGCAGGCAGTAACGAAGTAGGCTGGTTACTCCGGGTTACTCGCTTTTATTTACCTTCTCCATAGGGAGGTACACTTCCAGGACAAACATAAGAAACATTGCAGGAATAATTTTGCATATTAACCACAACAAATATCATAGTTTTGATAAAACTCCTTCCATTGCCTCGCCGAGGGTCTGACAGACACCACACTCAGGTCAGTACAAGTGAATTCTATATTTACAATAGCACAATCACACCGGTTAAAAATCTGACAGCCAGGACTCCCCACAGCTGCTGCCCATGCAATGTCTCAGAGCACAGAAAATGCTCGGAAGGGCTCCAAGTCGCGCAATGTTCGCTGCCCGCTCTGCTCGGCTGCGGCATTTTTGGAGACCACAAAGCGATGTGTAAATCAATACATGCAATTTGTCCTGTTACCTAACCAGCACTGTTTCGCAATTAAATAAAGGCACAGCTTAGAAGCAATTTTCTGACAATTAACAGTAGGCACCAACACTTAAAATGCAACAGTCAGGAAATCCAGACCCTACATATTTTCTATTTGCAATTTTAAAAATATATATACAAACAGCTTTCCCGAGAATGCCACTTAAAAAGTCACCGCCATCAGACAGAGGCAATCCGTAAAGGTGCTCAGCTGCTCCCTTCTCAAGGAAAACACGAGCACTAAGAAGAAAGAAGGTTTGTACTGGAATCAAGGAAGTTGGACCCGGTTACCTTCATTTATCTGCAAACCCTCCTCTGAACTCTGGGTCAGTTGTTTAAATAAAGGGCAAAAAGAAACACGAAGCGCAGCATTAGAAAAGCAGCTTAGCAAAGCTGGCATATACATTCATTTGCTAAACTCACAGCTCCTTGCGGCTCAGAGTAAAGGCAAATCCAAGGGGCCAGGCTTCAATTTTTATCCTATAGACAGTTTTCCTCTGATTTGATTCTAAATTAGTATTACTCGGTATATGGAAAATGATTTATCAGATTTATCACGAACTCCCCCAGCTCAGGTTCTTCCTCCTTTTCCCCTCATCTTCAGCATTAAGGCCTCTGACACCCAGGGCGATGCCAGGAGGAAAGCTCCTTTTTGCATGGCTGCTGGTGGGACCGTCCCCACGCCGGCCACCCCGGCAGCGATACCCCGGCTTGATGCCTTGTGCGCTGCCGCAGCTTTGGCAGGACAGTCACGCTGCTCTGCCAGTAAGAGAACTCTGCAGCATTATTAAAAATGCTACCACAAGCTAGAGAACAGGAGACAGAGGCATGTAACTCTGGGATCAATCGCATACCTTGGCATCCTGCAACATGTGCGTAAATCCCGCTGACGGAGAAAGACAGAGCAGTCGCTTTGAGAAAATAGTTGGAAGAGCTTCCCTTCCAGGACAAAGTGCAATTAAAGCAAAAAACTTGACATCCAAACAGCCAAATAGGTTCAAGCAGGAGTTTCTCAGGCCTGGAGGAACGCTGCCTGCACAGGGGTAGGAGCTGTCACCTTCCTCGCCCGGAGACGAGCCGCATCCTAGGGCAGCGAGACCTGCGCTCCATCCCTGCGAGGACCACCCTGCCTCCCCCCCAGCCCAACCCGCATCCTCTTGTAACTCCGGACCGTCTGGAAGCTGAACCAGCTACTGCTTTACTTTCTTTGCACTCAACCCAGCTCTCCCTTTGACACCAGAGTACCGGGAGCAAGAGGATTTGCCTGATGCCCCAGGGCAGAGGCAAGGAGGGAGCAGAGCTTTGCTGAGAGAGAGAGCAGGTCAGCAACAACCGTGGTAACCCACATGTGGTGACCCAAAGCCTCCGAGAACACAGTCTGTGCCACCTCTGAGCCCACCCTTGGGTGCTTCCCAGCTCCCAAAGGAGCACGGGGACAAGCACGGCACCGGGCAGAGGATGCGGCACGGGAGCTGCCGAGAGCTGTCCCACAGCCCACGCAGGGACCTGCTGTACCGTACAGCCAGGCTCCCAGACAGAGCACCTAAATTGCAAAAAAAAACCACCTTCTACAAGACAAAAACACCAGCGTTGTGTGTACTGCATGAGGCGAAACACCCGAAGAGCCAAGCGAAGGGTTGCAGCAGGGTCGGGCGCAGCCAGAGCAGGAGCACAGGGCTGGGCGACCGTGCCGGACGTCGGGGCTGGCGGGAGCACGGCGAAGCGAGGGCATCTCTGGCCTTTCTGTGTGAGGTGGCAGCCCAGGTCTCGTCTGAGCCCCTCACTCGGAGGCCGAGAGGGAAACCAAGGTCTCGTGGGTGACGCTGGCTGCTGGCTCCCTGGAGAGGGGGGACAGACAAGGACACGTTCTCCCCTTAGGGTGGGAAAAGACAACCCTGCACCCTTTGCCCCCATTCACAGATGCCTCCAAGGGGACATAACAGCGAGGACTCAGTGACAACTGCCACCCTTGCAGCAAGCTTTACCCACCCAGCTGCTTTCCAAGCACACACTAAACCCACCCAGCTCCCTCAAGTCACAGGGAGCTGGGGCTGAGCAGCATCATTCCCATCCAGGCTGCAATCCAATGACTCCTGCAAAGCCCCCATGGTCAGCAACGTCACCACACTTTGCCTCAGGCACGAGGACACGTACGTGGGACCCAGCACTGCTCAGCACAACCTACGTGTGTCAGCCCGGCAGTGCCAGCAGGGAGCCATCCCACGACCTGGTCCAGGGACGGAGCAAGCTTGGGGTGAAACCCACTTTTGCAGGCAGCCAGCACAAGCGTGATGCACCAGTAAGCCCAGCTGGAGCCCCTGGATGAGTGGGGTCAGCCTGGTAACACACTCCTCTCCCACTGAGGTCCCCCTTAATGACACGTTATTATACCACAAAAGACTTCCTTCTGCTCCATGCGATAGTCTTTCCCCAAAGTAGTTTCCATGCAACGTTAGTCAAGAGAAGTCCTACTTACTAAACCGAAACAGAGTACATACAAGCTGCTTTCAGTGGTACTCACAGGCAAGCATTTCCCCCTTGAGGCTGCAAAGGAAAAAGAAACAGCACAGGATGGCTCACAGAGCATTCTAAAGAAGATTTTAAAAGAATAGTAAAAGCAGCAAAGCAAATGAGGAAAGAAGTGAAGCAACCCCAAGGATTTCACATCAGGGAGCTCAGGGCAGGCTTGTACCACAGCAGGAGCTGCTGGAAGGCATGGACATGGCGTGCTGCAGCGCCCAGCCACTCCGCTGCCGCTCCTCTGCAGTGCTCCGATCAGGCAAGAGGTCCCAGCACAGCACAGCCCCAGAACCCAGGGCTTCTAAACCTGCTTCATCCCAGTGCTGCCAGTGCTTCGACATCACGGTTACCCTGTCCCGGGGTTGCCTGGCTGGAGCCACCCACAAGTTAAGACCTCGGGCAGTCAGGGTCCTCTCCAGCTGAGACCCTCCATCCCAAGCCCACCCCACTGCAAAGCCCTGTCTGGTTCAGCTCCCACCTGAGCCCCGGGATTTCAGGGATGCCTAAGCCTCATGCTCTTCACCCAGTTTGGAAACACCAGCAACGCTCACCTGTGCTGCATCGCCCACCCCTTCTTTTACTCTTTGGCCACTTACTCCGCTAACCAGGAGGAGAACAAGAAGCTGGGCTCACTGAATGGCTTGGAAAACATTAATCTCTAAGGTATCCAATTTATTTTTAAATCGCTTTGATAGCAATGGCTGTCTCTGCAAGTGATGCCCAGCCAAGACCCCCTCGAAGCCCCCCAACACACCTCCCCTCCACTTTCTCTGACAGGCAGCAGCCTGCCCTGCCTGCGCTTCCCCAAGCACAGAAAAACTCCCGATTTAGCCGAGAATCAACTTTAAATGAGCAAAGAAACAAACAGGGCTTCGCATCCAACACTGATGAGGACCTACGTGCTTTTTGAGCCAACAGAAACGCCACGCACCAAAACCCAAGCTGCTTTAATCTGGGCGCCCAAAGAGCCCAAACTGTGCTCAAGCAGCTGCTGATGTCGGGACCTGCAGGGAAACGGGCACCGGCAAGACCACGGACGCATGGATTTCCTACCGAGAGCAACGCCCGGCTGCAACACCAGATCTGGACAAAGCAGGTATTTGTAACTCTTTCCAAGCAGGTTTTTGCCAGAAAGTAAGATATCACGCAAATTAACCACCCTACCAAAAACCTGTTAGGCTGATGGAAACTCGCCTGCACGGAGCCTGATTTTTAAAGCCTCTGGCACCACAATTTGAGTTTAATGGGGCGACTTTTGGGTTTGGGGTTTTTTTTCATGCAGGAACAGAGACGATGTTCAAGGCCCTGGGAAGGGTCTGTATTCCAGAGCGGACCACCGACAGCGGCGGGTGATGGTGGGGAGGGGGAGCACAGGGAAGGTACCACCTGGACACCGACTTGCAGCTGCGGCCAGTTGGCCCCGTCTCGAGCTTCCAGGGACGGGCAAGGCCCCAGCAGGTCGAGAGGTTTGCTCCCAACGCTGTAATGTCGCGGGCGCTTTACCGTGTCCGCGCTGGCCCGCGGCGTAAAGCTGTTTCTTCTCATCCTTACAGGGGTTTGGCTGGCGGGAAGGCTGCTCTGCTCCCAGATGGAGGGTATTGCAAGGAATGAAAAGGGGAACCACAGTTTAAAAATCACATCGCACACCAGCACACGCCTCCGGCATCCCCACCCGCAGGCAGCCCCCAG